>Ga0316207_10002176_pt1 | contig 20948 bp, 21 predicted proteins | sample 6weekpyrite_MG_FD_204943 | JGI IMG/M metagenome (GOLD analysis project Ga0316207, IMG submission 204943) | Microbial mat bacterial communities from mineral coupon in-situ incubated in ocean water Damariscotta River, Maine, United States -... | ecosystem: Environmental > Aquatic > Marine >...
ATTTCGTCTCCGTTTCGATCTTTTTGGTTGCTCCCATGTCCGCTGTAAACAAAGAAAAGTTTATTTTTTCCGGATCTCAACAGATTCTTCAACTCTGCCAAAATTGCATGTTTGGACGGGACGGATTTGGAACCTCTTTGATCTGATAGAATCTTCATATTTTCTTCGGACACACCATAATCTCTGGTTAATTTGTTTTTCATATTTTGAATATCCCGGTGACATCCTGGGAGTCTTTCCATTTTTTTTTTTTTAGCATAATCTACATACTCGATTCCGACGATCAAAGCTGCGGTATCTCCATTTGCCCGAACTACCGGAGTTTCATCAGAATTAGGTTTTGGTTTTGGTTTTGGTTTTGGTTTTGGTTTTGGTTTTGGTTTTGGTTTTGGTTTTGGCTTTGGCTTTGGTTTTGGTTTTGACTTCGGCTTTAACTTTGGTTTTGGTTTTGGTTTTGGTTTTGTTTTTTTACGGTGATGCACTATGATATACATTTATCGCATTAAAAAATAAATAAAAAGTATTTTTTTTTTCTTCTTTATTTTATAATTCGAGATTACTTTTTTTTATTTGTCTTTATAGAAGATGAAACGGAAAGTTCTCTGATGATGTTTTTGGAAGCTTTGAAGAAACGAGGTTGTATTTTGACCTTTCCATTATGATGCGCAAGACATTTCGCTAATTTGTTTACTTTATCGTCGAATCCTTTGGTTGTATCGTTTTCGCAAAAAGAATTTTTTGTTTTGTTTTCAATCAAATATAACAGGAAAGCGAGATCATCGTCATTCAGATAAAGAGAAATATTTTTTTTTGATTTCATCTTTTCGCTCCATTTTTGTTCCGAATATTTAGTGGAAATAAATGGAATGACCAACTTCCCGAAAAGTTTTTGATTCCCACTATGTTTTTTCATTTTACTCAGAAATAGACGAATGGAGTCTTCAGATTTTATAAAAACGTTGATATTTTTGTAATTTGCAACATTCAAATCTAACGACTTATCTCCACTTTTTTGTATAATTTCCATATCTTCCGCGGATTTTTGTTGTAGCTGTCTCTCAAAATTTTCTAGAGATCTTTGTTGTCTTTGTTGTTGTCCCGATTGATAAGACCAAGGTCTCGTCTGTTGTTGTTGTTGTTGTTGTCTCTGTTGTTGATGTTCTTGTCTTAATTGTCTTTGTTGTTGTTGTTGTTGTTGTCTCTGTTGTTGATGTTCTTGTCTTAATTGTCTTTGTTGTTGTTGTTGTTGTCTTTGAAGTTGTTGGAGTTCTTGAAGTTTTTCTTGATATTGGTTTTGGAAATTTTGACCGGAAATCTGACGCACCTCATCTTTGGGAATGCCATACTCTTTGAATTTTTGGACAATTTTTTCTTTTGCTTCCTGTGGAGATAAATCATATTTTTGCACCAAAGTGTTTCGAATAGATTCTACGAATTCAGCAGGAATTTCCCCTTTTTCCCTTTGCAAAAGATTGACATTTCTTTTCACATCTTCTTGCCAGTATTTATATTCAGAAAACTCTTTTTCGATTTTTTCGATTTTCTTATTTTTTTGTTGTAACTCGAGCTCCAATATTCGCTTTTCCCGGTTTTCGTCCTGTTCATATCTCTGGTATTGTCTTTGTTGAAATTTCGATCTGATGTCTCCCTGGCTTTGTCTTTGGAGTCGCCTTTGAAAATCTTCATGGTCTCTGGAATACGGACTCTGTGGAATTGACAAGGCAGAATCGAAATTTATCTGATTTTGCACGGATTTTTCGATTTCATCTAATTCCGATTCTCCTTGGGATTTTTGACCCTGGAATTTTTGACCGTGGGTTTGATAGGATATGGGTGAATCAAACGATTGCAAATTATATTGTGATGATATCATTGACACGAAAAAAAACTACTATTTGTTATTTTAATTTAATAAAAAGGTTTTTATTGTTTGACATTGACAAATTACATGACATCCCCCTGTTCACAAAATTTCATAAAATATTCCGCGACTCTATCGGATACGTGGAAACCGAAACTCCATCGATCTCCTTGGGAATGAATCGAATGCCACAAAAGTGGTTCACCTGCATGTTTCCCATCAGTGATGCGAAATAAACGAGCAATTCCGTCGCGATCCTTTCTGTTGACCACGCGGTCCGTGTGAGGATCAATATATTTAAAATCAGAACATCCATCGTGTTCTGTGTGTATGAAATAAATTCTCCACCCAGGTGCTTCGAAACGATTCGTATGCCATTCTTTGTATCCTCCAGATGGATAATAGAGATATCCAGATGGTCTGAATTCTCGCGCATCGGCTCGCAAAATATTCGTCAAATGTCCAACCAGAGAGGACATTTGTTGAACAGAATTATTTTTGAATTTTCCATTATTCTGAATCCATCCGTTTTCTGCCTGCGGACCTCTCCCGACAAGACGATTATTTGGCATGTGACTTTCGATTTCGAAAGAAGTCCATTTCTTTTTTTCTGGATAATGGAGACATTGCTCATATACTAGAGAATGTTTTTCCAAATCATCGTGTTGTATTAATTTAGCATTGGGTTTAGTGCAATATGCAAGGAGATTATCCCAGAAAACTTTCCATTTCGGGTTTCGATTGATCCCGCTGATTTCGTAACACAGACTTTTTTGTCGAGGAATTTCGACAGGCGACATGCATTGCACGTAAATTATGGCTCCACCGAATGAAATGATAATTAATATAAGCACAATGGCAGCACAAAACAAGAGAAAATTTTTATTATTTTTTTTCATGACGTTCCTTTGTATTTGGATGCATAGAAATTTTTGATGAAAAAAAAAACATTAGATGAAAAAAATTTTAAACTCACATTCGTTTGTGTGGTGATTGATCATCATGTGACATAAATCCCATCAAGAAAGTGATCGCCATAACATATATAATAGTAAAATTAGTGTTGTGCAAATGGTTCACTACTGGTGAACCGAACCATCTGCACAACACTAATCGAACCCATATCATAAAACCAATCCATTGAGGAAGGAAAAATGACAAAAAATGGGAACATTTGTATAAAAGATATCATGAAAGTGTATGTTGTAAAGCATGATTTTATTTTATCAAGGCATAACACAAACCCAATGTCCACGTTGCATAAAAACCAACTATGTGTTTAAAAATTGATTGCAACTGTGTTTGATTGGTAGATGCGGTTTGTGCTTCGAGAACAGCAAACCATAACGTCACTCCGAACGAAACATGAACGAATACTATCGTATCGCGATGATTGGGAAAATGTTCCATCATAAATTTTCCGAGAATTAACACCGATGGTATGCTAAACCCGTATAAACTCCCTTTCAGCAAAAAAAATGTTATCGGACTATGATAGTACATATTGCGAAAACGTAAAACTCAACCAAACTACTTTAGCATCGGGCCTTATATCGTCACGGAATTATCATTGTGTGTTCAGTGAATGATTCGTCGTGATACCGGGAGAAACTTTGTGTTGTCGAAATACCTTCCATACTGGCAATTTTATATTTATCAAGCTGCTAGCATTGGAAAAAGCGGGGAAATAAAGTCAGGTCCAATTTAATTCTTCTCAGACTATAATTCTCCCAGTATGCTATAAAGTGTGTTTTTATCTTACAGATGTCGTATAATAAAATTAAGCTTTAATAATATTTTTTCAAGATTTAGAATCCTATATAGCCAAATTTAGCTTTTTCTTATCCTTTTTTGCGAAAATATACCCTTCTCTAAATTACAAAATAAACGGTCCAAACCGGTTCGTTGTTTGCACAACACTAGTTTGGAGGCGGAAGTAGGAGAGAAAATTTTTGAAAAAGAAAAAAACAAATATAATATCTCCTCACTAAATCTCAATAAATGTATGACGATTGTTTATTAATCACATTTTTTATTCGCATATCTCCCAATATGATGTGATATCTTTCAGATTCAAAAAAGATCTTTTGTATTCCTCCGCAAAAAAAACCGAAAATCTTGAAGGTGCAGATTCCTTTCCATTGATTTCGTGCTTACATGATAAACAAACATAACAACCATATTTTCCAACGAAATCTTTTTGATGTCTCACGCAAACATCTACCCAACAACAATTTTTGGAGCATTTTTCTGAAATGTTTGGACAGACTCCGTAAAATCTGTCAACACGGAATGCAAAGTATTCCTTGAAAGTTTCTTCCATTTCTGCAACACGAAAAATGGATTCCTGTGTTTCAAATGTTCCAATATCCTTGGAAATAAATGGATGTTATTGTGTTTGGTAAACGCAGATTTTCGAATGCAGAACTGAATCAATATCTTTACTGCCGAAATAAGACTCAAAAAACACTTCGTCTGGTTCATAGTCTTTCCAAAGATCTTCTGCCTTTGCTCTTGGATACGAATAATGAAACGTTTCTTCTTCACACCGAGTATTTTGAACGGAGTCCACTTCTACGCCGCATTTATGAATATTTTCAATTTTTTCGTCAGAAATAATTTCGTGTTTCTGAGACTTCATTCCGGAACAGGAAGGTTTTGGTTTAATTTTTCTGTATTTAAATAATTATTAATAAAATTTAAAAAATGCACGAATTTTACTTTTTACCGTGAATTGTGGTCAATTCCACCTTTCATTATTCTTGAACAAATTTTTTGATCTCCCGAATATTCTTTTCATATTCCCAACGAAATAGCACAAGGATTTCTTTTTTCTAAGGCAATTACAGGAAATTTGACATTATCTCCAGGTTTAGAAGAAAGGGTTTCTTTCATAGCCGAGAGCTAAAAAGTCCTAAAAATAAACGGTTCGCTATCGGTTTAACCGGTTTGGTTTGGTTAAATGGCGAACCGAACCATCTGCACAACACTAGTTGAAGGAGAATTACTAAATAATTGGCCATTGATGTGAACTCGATTCTTCTTTAATTTTCAACATTGAATTTCTGCAGTTTTTCGAAATACAAAATGGTTTATGGGATGTCGGTATGCATATCCACAAATGGAAGGTATTCCACCGCAAAAATGAATTCCGGGTTTATTCAAAGCCTCTATCAACGGAGTGATGATATCTATTTTGTTCATGTTCGCAATATAATAAATTAAATGTCCACCCACTTTGAGATGTTTTAGAGATCGGATCGTTTGAGGAATGAGCCAGTCATTTAACCATTCTTCATGTGTAGGATGTGTGATGATAGATTGTTCCAGATGATCTGAATATATTTCGTAAGATCCGAACGGCGGCGAAGTAAATATTAATTCGGGCCTTGGATATTGTTCCAACGGAAACGCTTCCATGGGTGTCATTTTGAATATTATGTCGGTGTCCATTTCTTTACCCAAAGCAGTCATTTTTTCGTAGCCATCCACAAGCGCGGGATTGGGATCACAGCCATAACACAATTTAGTACATTTGGACATGATCGCTCCGATGGCACGACATCCCCATCCGAAACATGGACAATATACAATTTTCGCGTCGAAAAATTCGTAAAACGCACACGCAGATCCTACTTTATAGTGAGTACAACATTTAATTCCGGCACTGAAAACACATTCGGAAAAAAGAGAGATATCGATCGGTCTGCTATGTAAAATCGACCTGTTTATCGCAAAATCGACGATTTCGTTTCTTTTGTCGACCCATCCTTTTATCGGCGAAGAATATCCATTGATCCGCGCAGACATTCGAGCTTCTTCCGTGAAGAGGTCCGGGATTTGATTGACCGCTCGATAATCACCCTTTTGGTAAACGCATGCGAGTTCTTTGCCTTCATACAAGTAATCGCAGTGTTTTATCCATTTCGGGACGTCTTTAATGTATGGATATTCTTCGATGGATGTTTGGGCACGATTTTTCATCAATTCCTCGAGATTGCGAATAAAATATTTTCGATAAGGAAATCTGATTTTACCAGAAGCGATTGCCCACCTCATGGCATTTGCTAATTTGAAAGTATCCGTAGATGTTATAACTTCCAGTGGGATGTCGAAATCGCCGTCGCTGGTGATGTAGTCCAAAACATTGATGTTTTTGTTGTAATATAAAGACATCAGTCTATGACGATGTTTTTTTTTTTTGAGAAATAAGGGGGTAAATCGTTTTTTTTTAATTGTTTTAGATTTTTATTTAATTCCAATCAATCTATTCTAGTCAACACGCGGAAAGCCGCGTTCTTCTAATTGTGTAATCATTCGATCTATTTTACATTCCGCTTCGTGAAGTCGTTCGTTCTCCATTTCGATTGTTCGTTCCAATTGTTCCACTTCCCTTTTCAATTGTTCCACTTCCCTTTTCAATTGTTTTTTTTCGATTTTCCATTGTTTTTTTTCAATTTTCCATTGTTTTTTTTCAATTTTTCGTATCTTTTTTTCGGATGCCCGAACTTCTTGATTCGCTTGGTCGCCCGGGGTTTCCCCTCCCATTACCTTTCTTTTCCGATAGTAGTATGAATTCATTCCCGGGAAATTGAATTTTGATTTATTTGTTTTTTTTTTTTGGGTCCGGGCAACGGAAAATATTATTCACTGAAACTATATTCACTTAAATTAAATATGCGGCGTCACATTACTAGTTTTTAGGGTTCTCTTTAATATCAGGATAGTGTGATAGAATCTAAAAACTTCAGTGAGGGTTTTTTTTTGCTTTTTAGAGGTTGTGCGGCATGCTGGCTGACGTCGACCGGCCATTCTGTAGCATTAGGTGCGATATAAACGTAAATTTTTTTGTCAGTCAGAAATAAATGCAATAAAAATTTTATCTCACATTTTTTTTTTTTGTTGCAAATACAATATAAAATTAAAAAAAAAAGAATATCATGGACAATGAGACCTCTTCTTCTGGGATTCCCAAAAAAGAAAAAAGCAGAGAAGAAAAAAAAAAAGAATTGAGAAATAAACTCAAAGCTATGAAAGATGCTAGATCGGGAAAAACATTCGCCACCACTGCAACCGAACAAATGTCGAATAAAGACAAGAAAAAAATGAGAAAGGTTTCCAATTCTCACGAAGTGGATAAAATCCTGGAACAATTTGGGTTGAAAGACCCCAATGTGAAGGCTTCGCTCAAAAAATCCATCAACGAAGGACGCATCAAAGATCTCGATGATCTCGCGAATTTTCTGTCCAAGTTCACGGATTCACCGGTGACCACCACGCAACTCATCCAACAACAACAACAAAATCCTTCCACTCCCATGAAAGATCTCGAGAAACAATCTTCTGAAGAAGCTTTATTGTTGTTCGGGAACGACGTAGAAAAAGAACAAAGACCTAAATTCGCGAAGCCCAAATTTATATGATAAAACAATAATGAAACAACAATAAAATTCAAATTTTACTTTTTCTTTTTTTTTTTTCGTAAGTCTTGAATTAATATGGGATGGCAGAGGAAATAGAAATGAATTTGGAATTGGAAATAATGCCTCCTATTTACCTGGGACCGTGTTATCCAGTATTCCGTCGTTGGAAATTAAGAAATCATGACGTATATGCAACATTAGACGAATGATATTCTAATATGGAATCATTGCATGAGATAAAAAATTTGGTCTACCACACTGTGAAAGATTTATTTTGTTCTGGAGTTTCATGTAAGTCTTTGGATCCTTTTTCTTTTTCCTATTTGGTAAATTTGGTTTATTTGAAATGCGAATGTAACGAAATAAAAAGTCTGGAACCAATAAGTCATTTGAAAAACTTGGAAACTCTGATGGCACGTAGTAACAAAATAAAATCATTAACGCCATTATGCGATGTGATCAAATTAAAAAAGATTGATTGTGACCATAATTTTATATCAAATCTCTACATGGAATTGAAATTTTGACGTCTTTATCATTGTCCTGCAACAACGTCCAAAAAAATCTTCTGTCCTTGTTTAAAATGAATAATATGCACTTTTTGGATTTAGGGTACAACGCCGAACTGAATAGTTTCAAAGGACTTCCGGATCCCGAAACGGAACTATGTGTTCATTATTATATGACAAAATTGTATGATATTCACAAAAAAAAAGGGATACTACAATTATCGTGAACTCTCCGGAACCTTGAAATTCAGAATTCTCCACGATAATTTCTTGCTTGAAAATACTTACGTGAATTGGGGGATATCTAGAAATTTGGAAAAGCTTTACGATTTCTTTTGAAACCGTGTAACGCTAAATAAAATTATATTCTATAAATATAAAAGAAAAATTCTACATCAAGAACATTATGCCTAAAAATTCCCCAAAAGGTTCAAAAGCAAAAAGCACAAATGCAGGGTCCGGTGGAATGTACACAGGGATATTGATTGTTTGCATAATACTGGCTCTGGTCGTCATTGGTCTCGGAATCGCGATCATAGTCTTGACGTACCAAAACGATTTCACCTTCTCTTGGGAAATGCTCGATTTTATCAAAAAAGACGATTGTGAGAGCGATAAGGATTGTTACGGGAAGAGTTGTCCCAAAGGGCAAGCAGGATGTTGTGCGAAATGCGTGTCCAAAAATGACGGAGGGAAAGTCTGCGTAAAAGGATCCATAGGTGCCAACGGAGCTTGTAACATTCCTTCCGGAAATGGAAATGGAAATGGAAATGGAAATGGAAATGGAAATGGAAATGGAAATGGAAAGGGTGAGAAATCATTTTCCGCAGGTAAAAATTATTCTTGTGATCATTGCGGCGCGTCGTCTAAGCGGTATTGTAAATGTGGTCAACAACAAGAGTCCCAAGGGGCCAATACTCCCATGACACTCGAATCCGCAGAATCTTCAGGAGCAATGTCTACCGGAGATTATTGCACTGCCAAATTATGTTCCGGGGGAGAAAATAATTGTTGTGCCGTCGCCGAACATGGAATGTGTGTGAAAGGAACGATGAAAAACGGAACATGTCAGACTCAGGTGCAACAAGACATGTACCAGGGATGGGGATCCCAAATGCCCAATACCTATTTGATCAGTACTAGCGGACCGCAAGTGGGCACCACCATGGGCAGTTGCACCGTTCGTCCCGTATCTTCCGGACTCGATAATTACGTCGGACTTTTTGAAATGAGCGAAGACGCGCAGGCGAGAAATCAAAGTTATGCCAATTACAACAACGTCTATCAATACAATTCTTGTTGTTAAATTTTGTGCTCAAAAATACAAATAAAGTTTATGTAAGTTTTCTTCTGATGAGAAATGAATAAATGAATCCGAATTAGTTTTTTCTTTTCGATGTTCCCGAAAGTTCTCGAATATTTTGCAGAGCGGGACGCTCAAAAAAATAAATAAATAATATGTTTTCCGGAAGACCTCAGCAAATTATGCGAACAATTGAGTTTTCGTAAATTCTTGAATCTGGTGATTCCTGTCAAAAATAAAAGATTTGTCATAGAACAATTCAACTTTTCCGTGTCTCGATTTTCTTGAAAAAATAATTTGCTCTTTTTATTTTCCGTTTCGTTCCTTTTTCAGAATTCCCGACGAAATACGTAAAGATAAAAATGCCCATATCCGATGATTCTCGCGCTGAAATCGAAATGACTAGTGTTGTGCAAATGACGAACTGGCTCCAAACCGGTTTGGCTAAATGGTGAACCGGTTCGCTACTGGTGAACCGAACCATCTGCACAACACTAGCAAATGACGTTGATAGCACGAAAGACTCCTGGTACTCTAGAAAACGAAAAACCGAGATTGGAAGAAGATCCTCCCATATCCGAGAAAGAAAAGTCATTTTTTGATCGGATTTATGACTTTTTTTTTTTGATAATTCTGAAAAAAAAACAACAACGAAGATGATGTTTCATCTATTTTAAAATCATACCACCTCCTTTTAGAAATAATAGAATTTCACGAAGCGTCCGTCGATACGAAAGCCCTGGAGAGTTTGATGATATCCCAAAAAAACGTTTTAGTTGCTCGCACAACGATCACTCCAATTCTAAATCTGATCGAAAAAGAAGAATCCGCAACAAAAAAAAAAAATATTTTTATGTCATACCAAAATTTGTTCAATCGATCTTACATGATGGCATGCAATTATTGTCAGGATTTGACCCAATATTTGCATGAAATGTCTGTTTTCGAAAAATTTCGTAACCGATATTACAATTTTGTGGCGAAAAAAACTGCACTCGGTGCAGGGATGGTTGGGGTCGGAGCATTTTCGGGTCTCACGATCGCTCATTATTGTCACGCGTTTGCTTGGTCATTTCCGTTGTTTAATCCCATTGTTCTTCCCATCACTGCCGGTATTTTGGGTGTCGCGTGTTTACTCAGCAGTATTTACATGGGATATACATTTTGGTGGAAACCAAAACAGTTCCAAAAGGAATTCGATAAACTCATAAAAGAAAAAGAAGAACTCTTACAAATGGAGGAAAAAATATTAAAAATTTGTATTGACAATGGTCACGTCATCGTCGATTTGACCACCAAGAAAATTGAAGAAAAAAAATATTTTCCAAAGAAAATACCAACTCAAGGTGATGGTGATAAATAAATTTTTCCTTCCTCAAAAAATCTACGATATTTCTATTATTTTTTTTTTCTCCTTCTGGAAGTTGATATGTGATGGTCACTATATTTGGAGCATTATTTTATTAACTCATCCACCCCGTGTGCACGGCATAAGAAGATAGACCATCAGGTTTTATGCTCGGACACTGTTGTCCTATGAGCTCTATTGCGTTTTGTTGAATTTCTTTTAATTCTTTCATATAAGAAGTCATGTTGATTCCATAAGAAGAAAATAATTCTTCATCCGATTGAACCAAGGTTCTGCAGACGTTCGCGTATGCTATGGCATAATTGGCGTTCATCAAAGCATAGATACTATTCCTATCTTGCTTCGACTGATTTTTCCAATGAGACGATTCTAAAAGAAGATTTTCTATTTTTTTATTCCAATCGTGTGAAAGAATACGTTTTGTCTCAAACCATTTCGAAAAAATTGAAATACACACGACCACAAGAAGTATAATAAATCCATATTTCCATATGTCTGGTATTTCTGAGAAAAATGTCATGATCTCTTTTTCTTGATTTCTTTATTTCTTCTCTTTTGTTTTTTTTTTCTAAAAAAAAAAAAATAACTTTGGAAAAAGTGAACACGAAACAAAAGTGAACACGAAACAAAAGTGAACGTAGAATGTCTAATGATTTCGAAATCGATCTGGACGTGAGTGAATATACGTCAAAAACTCCATCCATGGCATCTTCGGGTTCTACTTTTACGGAACCGGGAAAATTCGATTATATTTCTAATTCCAAAAAACGAAAAGAACAAACATCTTCAGAAGTTCAAAAGAATCCTACAAAAAAACTTAAAATTGAAAAAAAGTTTGACTCTGATAAAAGCAAATGTAGAGGGAGAGGCACGACTACGAGAGGCACGACTACGAGAGGTACGACTACGAGAGGCACGACTACGAGAGGCACGACTACGAGAGGTACGACTACGAGAGACACGACTACGAGAGGTACGACTACGAGAGACACGACTACGAGAGGTACGACTACGAGAGACACGACTACGAGAGGTACGACTACGAGAGGCACGACTACGAGAGGCACGACTACGAGAGGTACGACTACGAGAGATCAGAAAAAAGAAATCCAGAAACACGAAATATTAAATGGACAGAAAACCTCATCGTTAAGTAACAAAGATATTCGTGAAAAAAAAATAATTTACGGAAACAAAAAGGCATGGGATTCTTTCAAAGCTTGGTTGTCGCAAGACGATTGTTTCAGAAAACCTAAAATCGTTTTGGTCACTGGTCCACCGGGTATCGGAAAATCATCAGGAACGAGATATTTTTGTGAAATTCTCGGCTATGACATCGTCGAAGTAAATGCATCTTCCGAAAGGACTAAATCCGTCCTCATCACCTCTGTGAATGATGTTCTCTTGAAAAAACACTTGAAAAAAACTGCGTTGATTTTGGATGAACTCGACGGTTGTCACGAAGGTCCAGGTCCTTCCATAACTTCCGAACTCATTCGACTTTCCAACAAAAACGTAAAACAAATTGGCCCTTTGATATGCATTGCGAATAATCGTCAAAACGGTACCGTCAAATCGCTCATCGGAAATATGGAAAAGGTGAAACACATTGCTATGTATCCTTTGGATTCCAAATCAATGATGGATTTATTGAATTACAGTATTTCTGCCAGTCCTCTCGGAAGTATTTCCGAAGAATTTAAAACAATGAACAAACAACAAAAAGAATTTATGATCTGCCAATTTAACGGAGACGCAAGAGCTTTATTAAATTCCTCCAAATTTTTGAGCATTCCATCTTCTTCTTCTTTGAAAAACTCATCTCCTAAAATACTACAGAAACACGAAATCGCACATAGCGCATGCCGAGATACCACTATCGATATTTTCAACGCCACCGAACAGATTCTTTACGGGACATGCTCCGAAAGAAATCAAAAACAATGGGCCGAAGCATATTTCAGCAAGGATCCCTTTCTGGTGCAATCCATGATTTTCGAAAATTATCCGCAGATGTTGACGCAGCGTCTCACTGGAGTAAAGAAAACGTTTGACGGGCTCACGGAATTAGTGAATATTTCTTCTATGTTATCCGATGACGATGTCATTTTTTCCACCGACACTTTCGATGCTACAGAAATATATTCTTTGGCGACCACATATTGTGCCGTGAAAAGTCCTTCCTTGAAACCGATTTACAGAAAACCTTACGGAAAACATCCATTTATTTCATTTTCTACTCTTCCGGGTCATGTTTCCAAAATTATACATCTACCAGATGCACATACTACAAAATTACCGTTTTATGAACCATTCATCAGCAATATCTTGATGATGTTGATAGAATTCACAAAACGCAAAAACAAAAAATCGGTATTAATTTTGACGGAAAAATTGAAATTTATTGTGTCCAAAGAAGATATCGGAAAAGAAGATTTTTTGAAATGGTGGAAGCATAATATTACGTTTACTCTTTCTAAAACGAAATATTCTCCGGCTTTGTTGAAAAAACTATTTCCTCATTGAAAAAGTGCAGGACATCGGTACGTGACATAAGTGTCCTGTTGTTCATTTTTCGCAAGAACCATGAGACAATCGTTGGCAATGTGAAAACCCCCTTCGAACATCAACTGAATAACAAAAAGGAGGATCACAGACCAAATGAAACATTTCATGATTTTTTTTTTTTAATCTTTTGGAAAAATATAAAAAATGTTCGTTATTTGATTGATTTGATTTTTTTCTTTCAAACGAAATTTTGTTTTCACTCCGCGATCGTTTCGTAAAATTTTATCGTAGATTCACGTGGGAATGGGACGTTCTTCTTTTTTTTCAGTATGACCATTCTTTTATCCTTAGTTTTTTCTATAATGTCGAAATATCTCAATACCTCGCGATATTGAGGTCGATTTAGGAAATCATCGAAGGCTATCACACAATGTTCAGACGTGATTCGAAAACATTTTAAACAACATGCGACTCGAAATCTTCCATCAATTAAAATAAAATCGATGTCTTTTTGGGTGTTCGCATTCATTGTGAGAATATGATTGCTATAATTTTTTTTTTGTTGAAGAGTACATTTAGGTCCTGGATGTCCCCATTTATTCGGTCGCGTGTCCATTTCAGAATAAATAAATGAGATTTTGGAAGAGTCCGCGGAAAGCTGTGATTTTAATTTTTTATGCCATTCCATATCACTTTCCACAGAATAAATTCTTTCAATATTCTTTCTCTTGGCAGCTTGACAGGTGGAGCCACCAGAACCATATTCAAAATAATTTTTTGATCGATCTAAATATTTATAAAATATAGATTTATCATTTTTCGCAAAATGAGGTTCCATGATTATTTTATTTTATTGATGAGAAAATTTTTTAATCACCGCATGTACCACATGATGAAGATATTCTAATGAATCGTCGTTTATGATTGTTCCATCTAATTTTTCGTAATCTTCTTTTGTCTTCAAAAAACTGAAGCTCTCGGATTCGTGAGAGTCCTTGTTCTCGTAAATTTTGGGTCGTTTGATCAAAATCATTTTTGCTTGGAATTCGTTTTTCAACAAATCAAATTCATCTTCAAAACGTACATCTGAAATCGCGATATTTTGTCGCGGATTTATATTTAATAGATTTTCAATTTTTTTTTTCATGTGCCATACCCAAATACTTTGAATGGAGTTTCCCAATCGTAAATTGGGCAAACATTTGGATAATTGAATGCGAAACATGTCGGTTCCAATATTTTGCATCAAATATCTCGGAGATACTCCTAGTTCCGGAATAATCTTTTCTTTTAAAACTTGATCATTCAATTGTTCTTCGGATAAAAAAAATAAGGATTGGATTATCTCTTTCAAAATCGAAGCGAAAGAAAGTTCTATGAAATAACTTTTTTCTGCGAGAAACTTCGCCACGGTGCTCTTCCCGGACCCTTTGGTGCCCACGAGACCTATGATCATTTTATTTCATTTTTGGACATAAAAAAAAATTAAAAAAAATTGAAAAAATTTATTGTTTTGAAAATATCATCACTCGAATGTATATGGAGGCCATTGTATGTATCTTTTTTTGTCATTTTTCTCGCATTTCTCGAACAATTTTCTTTTAATTGACCAAAAATTTTCAAAATCATACAAAAAAGTGGATCCTTGAGGAATGATATCGTTGCGCGCTTGTCTGGTATTCGTAAATGTAAAATTATTTTTGGTTTGCTTGGTGCGAATGGACAATATATCTTCCGGAAGAACCGGCGGATCCGTGTATCTCAAGGGTTTCTTACTTATGTGTGCTACATGTGGGTGATATTTAAAAATGATCTCCGATAAATTTTTAAAAAATATTTCTTTTTCTTCTTCTTCTTTTACTTCTTCTTTTGCTTTATCTTCGTGACCAGTGGATTCCAATATTTTTTTGATTTCTTTCTGAATAATTACGCTCTTATGTGTCGATGCGATGGCGTGATGTTTATATTCCCGTGAAATTTGTTCGCATGTGCCTGACCCGCACAATAATTCTACTTTACTTTTTCTTCCCCGTTTTTTTTTGCTCGACGAAAAATCATCACTGTCTTTTTCTTTTTCTCTCATAATTTTTTTTCGTTTCCGTGAACCATTCATTTTGTGTTCTTCCGATCGATCAGAAGACATGGAAACTTTGACCTTCTTCAATCCCGACATAATATCTGAACATTCGAAAATATTTTCGACTTTCTCTTCGTCGACAGAAAAGGTCACTTTCGAATCAATCACGGAACAATGAAGAAAATCCCCGGATGAAATCAATCCCGCATATGATTTTTTTGTTTTGCTTTTGATAAAATGACATTGCAACTTTTTTCTTTGAATATCAAAGATTACCTCTGAAAATTTCCAGTAACTGTTTCGAAATTCTTTCCCGCGTAAATTCTTGTTTTGTTTTACGATTTTTAACTTAATGTTCGTCTTGACATCTCGTGTAATTTTTATCAATTCGTCGTAGTTGTATTTCAGAAAAGCCATTTTCACTTTCGAAACGGAAAATTAAAAAAACGAAAAAATCAAGACTTTATTTTTTTTTCTTGGAAAAAAAATTGAGTTCAAAATGATGACTCAAAATTTTACGGTTCTTTTTCACTTTCTGGAAGATCTGCAGGTATTCGAAAATGTTCAGCAATATCTTTAGAATGGGTATCCTTTATATGTTTCAATATCCCTTTGATGCAGACATGTTCCAGGGATCCAATCTTCAAAAACATTGAAGCTAAATATATGCGCATTAACGTTGGAATATCTTTCGATTGGATGAAATCTTTGTCCCATTCATCGAGTAATTGATAGGTGAAATCCGGTTTCTCTTCATCCTTGGCGAATGCTTTTCTGTCCATTTCTTCTTCTAGTTCTGGATGTTCTGCGCGATATTGGAGAAAATCTATGATCAATTCTAAAATATGATTCCGTATTCCTGTCTTGGGTATATGATCAATCGTCATGCTTTTTTTTGAATTTTTGGTAGGTATCGTTCTCAAGCATGTTCGAAAATAATCACTTTTCAATGCGACGCATTTCGAAATCGTGAAATGTCCCTTATCATCGTCGTGTTTATGGCAATTTGTGATTAAAACATCAAAATGTTCTCCTTCGAAATCTTCCATTTTGTCGTCCCCGTGATCGTTGTGTTCGAGGGATTTACTTCCTTTTTTTAAGAAGGAAAAAAAATCATCGTCTTCGATCTCATCTTTTCCCTTTTCATCATCGTCGGAGTCTTCTTCCTTTTCATCATCATCTTCGAAGTCTTCTTCCTTTTCATCATCGTCGGAGTCTTCTTCCTTTTCATCATCGTCTTCGAAGTCTTCGATCTTATTTTTTCCCTTTTCATCATCGTCGGAGACTTTTTCCTTTTCATCATCGACGGTAATCCTTCCCTTATTATCAGCAGAGTCTTCATCATTGATGGCATTATCTATTTCCATCTCGACGTCTACTTCATACATTACAACATCTTTATCGTTTTTAATGTCCATGATTTTTTGTTGTTTTGAAATTCGTAATTTGCTAACTGAACCAAGAGAACAACAAAAATAAATATCGTGACGCAAAATAATTCTGAGAAATATTTTAATTCAGAGAAATATTTTCCAAGAAAAAAGTTGAACTTGAAGTAGAATGAGTAGTGTTGTGCAGATGGTTCGGTTCACCATTTGCACAACATCAAGAATGAGAACAATAATTTAAACAAATCAATGAATCCTGGAGCAATTTCAAAAAAGTGACAATCCGATGGACCATCTATAATAATAAAAAATTAGAATATTTTTATATTTTGTATTTTCTTTCCAGTCGTCCCAATTCTTTTAATCTTGACTGATCGTTTTCGAAATTAATGAACTCCTTTTTTTTTTCATTGATGGCATCAGACAAATGGTAAACATTTGGCATATAACTCCACATTTGTACGTCATCCGGAGACATATTATCCTTGAATATTAATGACGAATCGTCTGCTTTCGTCAAATGGTTTTTAAAATTATTTTTCAAAAAAGACATCGGAGTGAAATCTTTGTTAATGTACTTCACAAAGTTCGGATGTTTAATGTATGGATCGTGAGGTCTCTTTATTTTTTTATTTTTTCCATCATTAAATTGGATATTTGCATAATATTTTTTTGGATCAGGAAATTTCACCTCGAACATACCAAATCGATAAAGCATAACATCCAACATATCAATCATCCCGAAAATATTTGAGGAAATATTATTATTTTTAAGAATCAAAATGGACCGATAAAGAAGCATGACTATGGAAAAAAAATCTGCAAAAGGTTTCCTGACTTTGTATGTGTCAAACATATCATTGAGGATATTTGTTTTTTTTTTGGACGAATGTTTACCAAAAACCGAAGATCGATCATAATCATAAATTCTGGGCAAAAATTTCACATTACGCACGAACACCATTATTTTTGAAGATATGATGTATCCGACGTACGAGATTTCTTTTTCTAGAGTTTCAATCATGATATTGTTTAAGTGAAGATCATTATGTTGTATCCCGACCTGTTCAAAAGCTGCCAACGTATATACCAACTGAAAAAATATTTTTTTGTTCAAAAAATTATTGAGAATAAACGTCAAAGTCAAACTTTTACTTTTTAAAATGTCTGCATAACGATTTAGTCCGTTAATTTGTGGTTGAATATTTTTCAATAGCATAACATTTCTCGAACTTTTTGAGGATTCGAAAGAATATCCAATTAGAGGTATCACATGAGGAGTGATCTTGTGTTTTATCAAAGGATTTATGAAATCTGAATAAATTTGTACTTCCATGATAAAATATTTCAAGTCTCTTTCAATTTTCCGGTAATTTTCATATATCAATTCTTTTATGATGACGGAAATTCCATCCGTCGTGATATTTCCGCTGATTTTTTTGATGAATTTGTTACTTTTGATTTTGCCCGTCAACAAGCGAACACTCGACACACTACTTGGTTTCGTTATCTGAAGTAGTTGCCCATCCACATAATTCTTCGGATCCAAAAAATCTACTCCTTGCTTCAACCCCAAACAGATCTTCGAAATTTCTTGTTGTTCAAGACCTAACGTTTTTCCAAAATATTCACTCTCGTCCCGATAATAGTCTCTTTCAGAATTTTCTTTACCCTCCATAAAATTTACCTTTATCATTTTGGAATCATCCAGTACAATTGGATTATGTATTGACCCCCCAGGAAGTCTTGGTCTCCTTGGACTTGGTCTCCTTGGACTTGGTCTCCTTGGACTTGGTTCTTTTTTTTTTACGAAGACTGAATCACTTTGACTCTCATTTAAAAAATCTTTTTTTGTCATTTGATTTATTATTTTATTTCCACGTCGAATATTGCTCGTGTTTCGTGCAATTTCAGAAAGTAAATCGTCAATTTCCTTTTCCCTTAGTTTTCTCTGCTGAGAAAAAGACATTGTGTAATTTAATTATTTAGTTATTTTTGCTTTTTTTTTATTATATCAGTGTGATAAAAATTTCATCACTTGAGCTATCATTATATCCACTCCACTTAATTCGCTGAATGTTCATTATACTTTATTTCCTCATAACTCCATTTCACAATTCGTAAAACAAAACGAATCATGAATGATATTAAAAAAACCGTCTCGATTGATTTTGAAAAACGGTCACGTGGAAAAAACATAAATTTTCCCATTTCTCGCTCTTCCCATCAGTTATATGTGATGCTCGATATTTCAAATGCTGAGGATTTCCGAAAAATTCTAAACTTTATCACAAATTTCACAAATAGTGTCAACAGAAGGAATTCTTTGCGCGTTTCATGCAGCACATGTACAAAAGGAGAAAATGTCTCGATTCATTGGAAGCTGATAAATTATATAATACATATATTTGACACTAATCACGTAAAAATTGCATTACAATTTCTCACCTTTTCGACGTTGAATGATTTTTATGTAAAACAAATTACTACGAAAATCATCATATACGCAGTCTCTTCAAGTGGAAACGGATGTAAAATGCAAAAAAAAAATATAAATGTTGGTTATTTGATAAGAAAAGACATGACTTATTGAAAAAAAAATAAAAATTCTAGCTTAAAGTTGCATGGGTGATATTATTTGTTTTCATTTATCGTATTTGTTACATTGTGAATTAAATTTTCATTCACTAAATATTTGGATGTCTTTTTTTAAATGTTGAGACAATTTCTCTTAAAAATCCTAGAAGCAAAGCTAGTCTGCAATGAGATCATACCATAGGCTAACGTTATGTAACATCCCCCACTCAATGAAATTTATTTCTCATAAAAATTTATAGAATTTGTAAAGATTTTCTTTCCTCAGCGATCCAGCATAAGACAAAGGATTCTTTTTTTCATCTTTCAATGTAAGAAATTTGGAGATTCCAGAAACTTCGTGGAATTCATCAGAATTTTCACAAAATGAAAAAATCGGATTATAACTAATATTACATTCGACGACATTTATAGGAAAACGTTTTAAACTATGCATGTTAATGGAATGAACATTAAGTGTTTGTAAATTCATAAGACTGGAGATTCCTTTTAAAGACGATATGGAATTGAAAGAACATCCGAGTGCCTGTATATTCCTGATAGTATAGAGTTCTTTCAAAAATGATACGAAATTGTTAAAAAATTCAAGTCTCATAAATTCGTGAGAAATGATATCCCTTTCAAAGACGATATGGAATTCTCATAACACCAAAGTTCCTGTAAATTCACGAGAGAAGAGAGCTCTTTCAAAGACGATATGGAATTATTAGAACAATTGAGTTTCTGTAAATTCACGAGAGAAGAAAGATCTTTCAAAGACGTTATGGAATTCCAAGAACAATTTAACTTCTCCGTTTCTTTCGGTATATCCGTGAATTTTCCACTTTCCAATCGAAACATGGTTTTGTGAAAATCAAGAAAAATACTATAGACGTTATTTCTAGAATTTCTCAGAAAAATACATAGAGTTTATAAAGATTTTCTTCCCTCAGTAATCCAACATAAGACAAAAGATTCTTTCTTTCATCCTTTAATTTGAGGAATTTGGAGGTTCCAGAAACTTCATGGTATTCTACCGGATGTTCATAAAATAAAAAAATCGGATTATCAACAAAATGACCTTCAACGACATTTGGAGGAAAGTGTTTCAAACTTCGCAGATTATTCGAATTCACAAAAAGTGTTTGTAAATCCATAAGACCAGAGATTCCTTCTAAAGATGATATGGAATTATTAGAACACCCAAGTTCCCGTAAATTCACGAGAGTAGATAGTTCTTTCAAAGACGATATGGAATTCGAGGAACAATCAAGTTTCTGTAAATTCACGAGAGAAGAGAGCTCTTTCAAAGACGATATGGAATTATTAAAACAATAAAGTTTCTGTAAATTCACGAGAGATGAGATCCCTTTCAAAGACGATATGGAATTCGAGGAACACCAAAGTTTCTGTAAATTCACGAGAGTGGAGAGTTCTTTCAAAGACGATATGGAATTCCGAGAACAATAAAGTTTCTGTAAATTCACGAGAGAAGATATTCCTTCCAAAGACGATATGGAATTATGAGAACAATCAAGTTTCTGTAAATTCACGAGAGAAGATATTCCTTCCAAAGACGATATGGAATTATGAAAACAATAAAGTTTCTGTAAATTCACGAGAGATGAGATTCCTTCCAAAGACGATATGGAATTATAAAAACACCAAATTTCCTGTAAATTCACGAGAGAAGAGAGCTCTTTCAAAGACGATATGGAATTACAGGAGCAATTCAATTTCTCAGTTTCCGTTGGTACATCCGTGAAATTTCCATCTTTTATCAATCTAAACATGGTTTTATAAAACTAAAGAAAATAACATAGAATTTATTTCTGGAATTTCTCAGAAAAACACATAGAGTTTATAAAGATTTTCTTCCCTCAGTAATCCAACATAAGACAAAAGATTCTTTCTTTCATCCTTTAATTTGAGGAAT
>Ga0316207_10002177_pt1 | contig 20941 bp, 16 predicted proteins | sample 6weekpyrite_MG_FD_204943 | JGI IMG/M metagenome (GOLD analysis project Ga0316207, IMG submission 204943) | Microbial mat bacterial communities from mineral coupon in-situ incubated in ocean water Damariscotta River, Maine, United States -... | ecosystem: Environmental > Aquatic > Marine >...
TTCAGGGTAACTTAGTATCAGCCCCCTGAGGTTGCTTTTGCTCAAAGAAAGAAGTTTGCAATCCTCAATGACAAAAGCCGTTGCAGAACGTGGCAGGCCATCAAGAAGGTTCATTTCACCAAAGCACTCACCGGTGCCTAATGTTGATATGTATTCATCTTGACGGTTAGTAATTGAAATACCAATTTCACCAGAAACAATGATGTACATTTCATTGCCGTAGTCTTTTTCATTAAAGATCTGGTCGCCTTTAAAAAATATTTCTTCTTGTAATGATTCGGCAACAAACCGAAGGTCATCTGTTTCTACTTCTGAAAATATAGATGTTTGTTGCAGTAAACGGATACGGTCAAATAAATCAATCATTTGTTAAAGCCCGGTTTGCACAAGTATTAAGCCACTGATCCTGTAGTTTACACCAGTTCAGTGTTTCATCAATGGTGCTAAAACAGAGTATGTAATTTGATTTTAGCTCAAAATCGTCCTGCAGTACGTCAATCAGTAAATTAGAAATAACTTTATTGTCCAGACATTTAATGGCTTCGCAAGCTGTTGATATCAATTGTTCATCAGCGCTGTTAATAGCTGCTTTAACAACAGAGACTATTTCATTTTCTTCAAGCTGTTCAAGAATGCTGAGCAATAGGTTTGCAGTTTGCTGCAAGCGTTCAGAAACCGTTGAATAGACTAAATGGTATGTACTATTTTTATCTTTAACGCTTTTTAGTTGCTGCATTGCATCATAAAACTGACGTGCTAACAGTGTTTTCTTTTCGGCTATTTCGTGCAGTGTTTTACGTGTTAGCCCTTCTTCTAATAATTGTTCCAGTACTGTTAGTTGCGCACGAGGGGTAGTGAAACTGCTGTTGTTTGTTAGCCATTGATGAGCGATATGCTCAGCATCAGGACTATTGTTGAGTAATATCTGCATCGCTTCATTACGTACATTTGCATGACCATCTTCCAGCGCAAAAGTTAGCAGGCTCATTTTTTCCGGCAGATCGAGTAGATCTGAGCATATGACGACTGCCGAACGCAAATATGGATTGCTGTTATCAAATAGCTGAATAAGTAGTTTGCTTATTTCGGCTGTGATGGGGTAGTGCCAGTGAGACAGGGTATATAGTGTTTGTAGTTGCCAGTTTAGATTGTTGCTGTTGAGAAGCTTTAAAAAAGCGGTCTGGTAATTCTTTATAAGGGTATTTACAGTCCCGTCTCGGGTTTTTGTAATACAGTTAATAAGACTTAGTATTGTTAATAATCGGGTGTTCCCTGAACAGCTGAGTTCGGTCCATAAACTGGTTGCCTTAGGGATATTTTTAGATGAATTTAGTCTGTAGGCGCCAAAAATAGCAGCAGATATAAGGCGAGGATTTGAGCTATTAAGTGCAGGGCTAATGTATTTTTCTGAAAATCTGGCTTTGTTTTTAAATAAAATATTAAGTATGGAGGCTTCAATATGCTGGTCAAATTGAGGGTAGCGATCCGGATTTTCTAGAATATGGCGTAGCGGTTTTAGTGAGTATTCAGAGACAATCTTAATAAGCTGGTCGGCGGTTTTGCTGTTTGAAGAAAGCAGGCGTTTGGCAATGATAGCGGTGGCTTTTTTAGGGTGTGTTTTTATTAAGATTTTAGCGCAACTAATCGTAAGCTTGTCATCGGACTGATCAATGTTTTGTGTCAGCGACTTTAATAGTGCATCGGTTGAGTGCTCTGATAATGTTTTTTCGGGTAGATAAACTTGCTCTTTTAGATGCTGGATAAGTGTCTTGATATAAGCCTTGTTCATGCGGGTGGAAAAATATAACAAACAAAGGCTGGTTATAAGTCCAGGTATAAGAAAATAAAAGCTGTTTTCATAGCGCTGTGCAACGGTAAGTAAAAGTGCGCAGCTGAATAATGCAAGTGGCAAAATAATGCCCATTGAAACGGCTCGTGCTCTGCCCTGTATGTTTTTAGGCAGTATATTAAACATCATGTTGGTGACTGGTTTGCTAAAGGCAGGAGCAATAGAGTCTTTGATAAAACTGCCAAGGATGGCGCTGGGGAATTTCAGGAATATTAATAAATTAATAAAGCCAAATGTAGTTGCTAACGGGAAAAACAGATTTACTTTACGGATACCAAATTTTTCTATCGAACGGTTGGTGACAAATACTTGCAGCAATAATGCAGACAGGCTGGTAATGGCGGTTAAGATGCCAAAAAATGCAGTCAGATCTTCTTCGGATGTGAAATGACTGGTATAAAACTGGTTAGTGACATAATAAAGTGTATAGAAGGTAATGACTAAAAAGAAAAAAGCCAGCGACGAGGCACGAAGTAAGCTGGAGCGGCGACTGAAATTAATGCCCTGCTTAATTGCCAGTAATGATTGCTGTAAAGAATGGGAACCGCGTTTGCTATAGAAGTAAGCGGATGGTCCTTTTATTTTATGCCAGATTATCATCATGATGGCTGCCATAATCAGCATGCCACACCAGAGTAAAATTATCTGGCTGGTGCCGATTAGCGGGCTGAGTATCGCCACCAGAATACCGCCGGTTATTAATCCCAGCTGACTACCGGCAAGCACAATGGGTGACAGGCGTTTAGATTTATAAGTGTCCATGTTCTGATTCAGGTATAAAGTAGTGTGAATCAGTAAGATTTCAGAGGCGGCTTCGTAAACCAGAAAATACACAGGGTAACTGGCGTTGTTATCGGTATAGCTGATCAGTGACCAGATAGAAATCAGCACAATAATAAGAATGAAAAATAAACGTGAAAAGAATTTTTCCGCTGATATTTTATCGGCAAAAGCGGCATAAACAAAACTGACAGCGGTTAATAAAATACCTAACGCTACATACATGAGTGGCAGGTATTCGATACCAAATCGTTTAAAGAATAAAGCATCTGCAGAAGCTTTTCCCATAGCCATGCCGCAGCCAATAATAAAAAACAGACTTAAAAAGTAAAGGACGGGCGTTTTCTCGTCTTCACGAATTAATAAAAGTCTGAGTAGTTTCTTCACAATAAGTCCGTTTGCACAACTGGTTTAATTTTTATTTTGTGTCTGAGTTTATAGCATGTTTTTAACTACAGTGAATAAAAGTGACAGATATTGGACATGATAACGGTGTTTGTAGTTTATAATTTGTCAGCAAGCTCACTTAAGGCTGGCAGTTTGGCTATACTTAGGCGAGGCTGGTTATTTAGTGCTGCTTATATAATGGATTAGTGAGACATAACGTATGAATATAGCAAAAAACTTATTAGCTATTTTAGGGTTGGTATTTATTGTAGCTATCATCACCGTCTGTATTAAAATAAGCCCGATATATGATCGGTTTAGTGAGTTCGATGAGCAGGCTCTGGATACCTATCAGGCGCTGGCTAAAAACATACTGCAAAGCGGTAACGCTGCTGAAGCGACGGTGTGGAAGACTCAGGTAGAAAAAGATCTGGGTGCAGATGATGTCGAAGAGGCCATGTTGTCTGTTGCTAATGAATACAATATAAAGAATGTCGGGGTTCTGCCTTTGTATAAGCAGGTAGAGTCGATGAGTGGCAAGCCATATCGGTACATGAAAATCTTTATGTTCTGCAATGCATTAACGGCGGCACAAATGGCTGATTACAGTGATGCCTTTACTGCCTATCTGCCATGTCGGGTAACGTTGTTGGAAGATAAAACTGGTCAGCTGTGGATTTACAGTTTAAATATGGATCTGATGATTTACGGCGGTAAGCCATTGCCTGCTGAACTTAAAAAAGAAGCCATAAAAGTAAAAGAGATAATTCAGGCTATTATGGATAGAGGTTCAAAAGGCGAGTTCTGACGGGGCGGTTAAATGTATTGTTAATTAGAAAAATTCGTTGTATATATTTTATAATACGTTTTAAATTAAATCATTATCAATCATGCTTAAAGTATTTCTGAGCAGGTGGCGTGTGTTATCAATGTTAATTGGTTTTATCAGGTAATCAAAAAAGCCGGCATCGCGACCACGTTGAATTTCATCTGGCATGGCGTTGGCGCTGAGTGCAAATACCGGTGTCTTAGAAAATGCCTTATCATTTTTTATAACTTTAAGTACTTCATAACCACTGACGCCGGGTAAGTTAATATCCATTAGGATAATGTCAGGCTTTTCAGCAAGTGCTATCTCAATGCCTTCTTCACCGGTGGCAGCCATCAGCAGGCGAGTGTTGCTTATTTGTTTGACAATAGATTTAAGTAAAGCCTGATTCAGCGGTTCATCTTCAACATAGAGTATCGTGTGCTGTTTTCCGGCAGGCATGGTCGTATCCGGACTCAGTTTTATATTTTGCATTGGTGAGGCAGTTTCAACAGTAGAGGCAATCGGTAACTCAAACCAGAATGTGCTGCCTTCTCCGGGGGTGCTCTCTACACCAATTGAACCATTCATGATATCAATAAGTCGTTTGGTGATGGTTAAACCGATTCCCGTGCCTTTTGCTTTTTCAGTTTGTTTAAGGCGAATAAATGGCTGGAAAATTTCTTTGAAGTTCTCTTCTGATATGCCGGCACCGGTATCTTTTACTTCAAAATGCACATGTGAGTTGTTGGCTGAGATAGTTAGCGTGACAGAGCCGGACTCTTTGTTGTATTTGATAGCATTAGATAAAAGATTAACCAGAGCCTGCTTACAACGTGTGTGATCAGCCTTAATAAATGGCATGACTTTAAGATCGCTTTTAATAATGATTTTTATATTTCTGTCGGTGGTTGAAGGTCGAACCAGAGCTACCGATTCATTGATTATTTTTTCACATGAAACATTGCTTAAATTAATATTCAATTTGCCGGATTCAATTCTGGATATGTCAAGCAGGTCATCGATCAGGTGTAATAAATGTTCACCGGCTACACAAATGTGCGAGATATAGTCTTTTTCATCAGAGTCTAAATGTTTGTTATTGTCTTCCTGTAATAAATGACCAAAACCTAAAATAGCATTTAACGGCGTGCGTAATTCATGACTGATACGAGACAGAAATTCTGACTTTTGTTTGTTGGCAACCTCGGCTTTGGTTTTTGCTTCCTGAAGTGATGATTCAGAATTAATACGCATGGTAGCGTCACGGTAACTGAGTACATTGCCAATGACATGGTCAGCAATTTTTTGAGGTTTTGAGAAAGCTTCAATCAGTCGGCCATCCGTTAGTTCAAGCAGAACAACCTGGTCCGTATCGATCGGAGAGATCGGGGTTTTGTCTTTTAGCAGGCTGTTAATATGCCCCTGAATTTGCGAGAAGTCGGCTATTTCTATCAGCGTGATAGGGATATCAAACAGGTCAATAAAGTTTTGATTGAAATTAGTGACTTGTTCATCATTGTCGATAACAAGTATACCGTCAGTTGCTGATTCCAGTGTCGCTTTGAGCTGAGACATTGAATACTCAAGGTGGTGTTCGATAAGTTCTCGTTCATTGATTTGCTGGCGAAGATTAAGGTTTAGTTCATCTGTTTGTTGTTTTTTTGCAGCCACGATTTTTAACGCATCGTCATGCTGAAAGCGTAGTGAAATGGAATCCTGTATGGTTTTTGCCATCCGTGCTGATGAGGTAATGATAAACGCCATAAAAATAAATACCAGTGAAGCGGTGGCATAGTGAACAGGAGCGCCATAATTTAGCAGTGTGATGAGCAGCGGTGACATATTGATCACAGTGAAGAGCACAAAGGCGCTGTATAGCGGAGTTAGTGTCGCCAGTGCGCCAGAAGATAAACCGGCGAGAACAATCGTGGTGAACATTTGTTGCTGCAGAGAATCTGTGAGCATTAGGCTGCTACCTGTTATGCCCCAACCTATAGCTGTCGATACAACACCAACTAGAAATAAACGATTCCAGGTTTTGAGGCTGTATCGCTCATGGTCTTTTCTGAAGGCAATATAAATAACATAGCGGTAGACCATGGTAAGAAACATATAACCGGCCCAGATGAATGACAGGTCTGTGCCATAAATGGCCCAGTTAACATATAAAAGATAGGGAGCAACGACGAATGTCGCTATAATGGAAGCTGGTATATTAGTAAATGATAATTTTGTGCGCTCAAGAAAAACGGCCTGATCTAATTGTGAATTAGCAATTGCCGTTGTTTCGTTATTTTCAAGTACAGTGCCAGATGACCGTGGCATATAAACATTTCCTTAAAACAATTAGAGCGTGAAATAAATTTTATTTGAGTATATCGGGATTATGTTTAAAAACAATAGAGATATAATTGCCTTAATATAGCCAAACATTAATCCGAGATAATCACCTTGTTTATAATTATAGTCATAATTCTGATTTTGCTTATTTTGTTGGGTCCCCAGCTCTGGGCAAAAAACATTTTAAAAAGATACAGTTCACCACGTGATGATTTCCCGGGTAATGGTGAAGAGTTTGCGAGACATCTGACAAATGTTTTGCAGCTAAGTTTTGTGCAGGTTGAAAGTACAGCAAGTGGCGATCATTACGACCCGGTTGCACAAATGGTGCGCCTGAGCGAAGACAATATGCAGGACAAATCTTTAACTGCGATTGTGGTAGCTGCCCATGAGGTTGGGCATGCGCAGCAGCATGCAATGAACTACCGGCCATTTTTCTGGCGTGTGAAATTAGTGGTGTTAGCGCAGCATGCCGAGAAGCTGGGTTCGGTATTGATGCTGGCGATTCCAGTCGTTGGGCTGATCAGTCGTTCGCCGGTGGCCAGTGGCGTTGTCATGTTGCTGGGTTTAGGCAGTATCTTGTCAGCGGTGCTGGTGCATCTGGTGACCTTGCCGGTTGAATGGAATGCCAGTTTCTCCAGAGCGCTACCTATATTAGAAAAAGGTGAATATCTATCAGCCAAAGATATGAAGGCGGCAAGGAAAATACTGCTGGCTTGTGCCTTAACCTATCTTGCTCAGTCTTTAATGAGCATGATTAACCTTTGGCGATGGTTGCGAGTATTAAAACGATGAAAAAACTTATGTCGTTAGTGACAGGCTGGAAAAAAATATTACTGGAAGTGCTGATTATTGCATTGCTTTACTGGGGTATCAGATACTACCAGCAACTGGATATTGTTAAAGGGCAGGCACCTGTATTACAGGGTGTAATGTTAAATAAGAAGGCAATTAACTGGTCAGAATATCGGGGCAAGCCTTTGCTGGTTCATTTTTGGGCGACCTGGTGCCGGGTCTGTCAGTTTGAACAGGATTCAATTGAAGCCATTGCAAAAGACTATCAGGTCATCACAATTGCTTCATGGTCCGATGACAGTCGTGAATACATGCAAAAGCATGGCCTGACTTTTCCTGTCTTAGATGATCCGCAGGGACACTGGGCCCAACGCTATGGCATTAGTGCGGTGCCGGTTAGTTTTATGCTGGATGCTGATGGCAATATAGCCTTCATTGAAAGCGGATACAGCAGTGAAATTGGATTACGCTTGAGATTAGGGTGGTTAGAGTTATAAGATAGAGCCTATATACACATAGGATATATAGTGGAAAATTGGAGCAGTAATAATGAGTCAGGATGCAATCAGCCCGGAAATTGCAGGTACAATCCCCGCTGTCTTTAGAGAAAGATTAAAACGCGACCCCAACAAAGTAGCTTACCAGCAATACAACTTTGCCAATGAAAAATGGGAATCATCAACCTGGAGCGAGATAGCAACTGAAGTTGCCCGCTGGCAGGCATCGCTGGAAAAAGAAAACCTGCAGCCCGGCGACCGCGTGGCCTTGATGTTAAAAAATAGCCGTGACTGGGTTGTTTTTGATCAGGCCGCACTTGGCATGGGGCTGGTTACCGTACCGCTGTATGTAGAAGACAGGCCAGATAATGTTGCCTACATAATGAATAATGCCAATGTAAAAGTGCTGCTGGTGCAGGATACCCAGCAATGGAAGCATTTGCTGGATCTAAAAACTGAGCTTATAGACTTACAGCGCATCATCAGTATTGATCCTATTCATGAAGAAGACCTGCCAGGTGACCCACGCTTAGTGTCACGAGCTGACTGGGTATTTGGTGCCAAGGGTGAGCTACAGGCAAAAGAAGGCTCGCCGGATGCATTAGCTAGTATCGTTTATACCTCGGGTACCACGGGCCGTCCAAAAGGCGTGATGTTGTCACATAAAAATATTGTCAATGATGCCTACGGCGCTTATTTATGCGGTGACGAGCACCCAATGGGTAATTTTTTAGGTACGGATCACTACCTGTCATTTTTGCCGTTGTCACATATGTTTGAGCGCACTGTGGGCTATATGTTACCCATGTTAGTTGGTGCGCAGGTTAATTATGCGCGTTCAATTCCACAATTAGCAGAAGATCTGGTCAACATAAAACCAACCATATTAGTATCGGTGCCGCGTATTTTTGAGCGGGTCTATGGCAAGATCATGGATGGTGTACAACGTAAATCCCCTGTTGCCAGAACACTGTTTGAAATGACGGTTAATATTGGCTGGAAACGTTTTGAATACCAGCAAAAAAGGGCCTCCTGGTCGCCTTTATTTTTGTTGTGGCCATTACTGAATAAAATTGTTGCCAGCAAAGTGATGGAAAAACTGGGTGGTAGAATTCGTCTGGCGATATGTGGTGGCGCTGCCTTATCACCGGAAGTGGCAAAACTATTTATTGGTCTGGGTTTACCGCTGGTGCAGGGCTATGGTTTAACCGAAGCGAGCCCGGTTATATCGTGTAATCGTGTTGATAGAAATAAACCCGCTAGCATTGGATTAAAATTTCCCAATGTTGAGGTGCGCATCGGTGTTAATGATGAGCTGCAAATGAAAGGCGAGACCATCATGATGGGCTACTGGGGGAATCAGGAAGCAACCGATGCCACCATGACCGAAGATGGATGGTTACGTACCGGCGATAAAGCCTCGATTGATGATGAAGGTTTTATGTCAATTACCGGTCGCTTAAAAGATATACTGGTACTGGCAAATGGTGAAAAGGTGCCACCGGCTGATATGGAAATGTCAATTTCTAATGACAGTCTGTTTGAACAAGTGATGGTCATTGGTGAAGCAAGACCCTTCTTAAGTGCCTGTGTTGTGTTAAATCCGGAAGTCTGGAATGATTTGGCGGATAAAATTGGCTTTGACCCGGATGATTCCGCATCACTGAATGACAGAAGCATAGAAAAGCGCGTACTGGCCATTATTTCACAGCGGCTGAAAGACTTTCCCGGTTATGCGCAGATACGACGCGCGGCTTTATTTATCGAACCGTGGACAATTGAAGACGGCCTTATAACACCAACCTTAAAAATAAAACGTGCAAAAGTAATGGAGCGCTTTGAAGATAAAATAAATAAGCTCTATGAAGGCCACGGCCGTTAATGCGTGATAATAATAAGCCGGAAACGGTGAGCTTACCTGAAGGGAAAATTCCAGTTTTACGTGTTCCTTGCATGCCCGCTGATACCAATCAGGGCGGTAGTATTTTTGGCGGCTGGATTATGTCACAGGTCGATATCGCTGGCAGTATTCCGGCCAGTGCGAGGGCGAAAGGTTATATCGTTACCCGTGCTGTAGAGTCATTTGAATTTAAAAAGCCTGTTCACGTTGGTGACCTTATCAGTTGTTATGCCGATGTGATTGCAACAGGAAAAACTTCGGTAACAGTTCAGGTTGATGTCTATGCCGAGCGCTGCACAAAAGGTCAGACCGAATGCATCAAAGTAACAGAGGCTAAATTAGTTTATGTCGCCATTGATGAAAACGGAAAACCAAGAAGAATCGAATAGAAAGACAGTAATCAAATATAAGAAACTAAAAAATCGAATATTCAACATCAGGATGTATGAATTAAACCAAGAGGTAAGAGGATGAAAATAAAAAAAATATTACCAGCTGTTACAGCAGCCGGTCTGTTAGCTTTCTCCGCGCAATCATCAGCCGCCGGTTTTGCAGTCACTACCAACAGCGGCAGTGGTATGGGAAATGCGTATTCTGGCACTGCCGGAGCGGAAGACGCCTCTACGGTTTGGTTTAATCCGGCTGGTATGACAATGGTAGATAATGAAATGCTGGCGGCCGGGCATATTATTATGCCGAAAGCCGCATACGAAGATCAGGGATCGACAATATCAGCAGCAATGGATGTGATTACCGCTTCTTCAGAATTGGATCCATCAAATACAAACCGTACGGCAGAAGGTGGTAAAAATGCGTTGATACCGAATTTTTATCTGGTTAAAGAAATTCAGAAGGATCTCAAATTTGGATTAGGTATTACAGTGCCCTTTGGTTTAGGTACTGATTATGATGATGACTGGGTTGGTCGTTATCACGCTGTTAAATCTGATGTGATGTCATTAAATATAAACCCCAGCATCGCTTATAAAACAGGCGGGCTTTCAGTAGGCTTTGGTATCAATGCACAATTCTTAAAAGTTGAATTAACCAGTGCGATAGACTTAGGTACTATCTGTACAGCATTAGAACCTAGTGTAATTAATCCTTCACCAACTCTTCCATCGGGTACTTGCGCTAGCTTAGGTGCAACACCGCAGAATAAAGATGGCTTTGCAGAACTGGAAGGTGATAGCTGGGCCTACGGCTATAATTTTGGTCTTTTATATGATGTAACAGAGGATGTTCGAGTTGGCTTCTCATACCGTTCAGGTATTGATCATGACGTAGAGGGTAACGCTAACTTTACTGTACCCGGAGAATTAAGCTTTTTAACCGGTACTGGTAATTTTGTTGATACAACTTTGACCTCCGTTGTTTCTTTACCTGCATCAGCATCACTGAGTTATTTTCAGAACATCAATGCAGAAATTGCAATCATGGCGGATTACACGCTAACCACATGGAGTGACTTTGAAGAGTTAAGAATTAATTACGGTAGTGCACAGTCTGATTCATTGACGACCCAAGCGTGGGAAGACTCAGCAAGAATTTCATTCGGCTTAAATTATAAATCTTCGGCTAAATGGCTTTATCGTTTTGGTGTGGCGCTGGATGAAACGCCAGTCTTATCTGCCGAACTTAGAACGCCAAGGTCTCCCGGTAATGACCGTACATGGATAACGGTAGGTGTAACACATAAGTTTGATAAAGCGCGTACCTTTAGTTTAGGTTATGCACATTTAATGCTAGATGATACAGCGATTAATAATACGTTTGAGACAACGTCTGCCGAAGGTGCTGTTTTAGAGCATGCCTTAAAAGGAAACTATAAGGCCTCTGTAGATATTATCAGTGCTCAGGTTAGCTGGAAATATTAATAATAATTGAGCATAAATACTGAAATAAATGTCAGTGTTGTTATAAAAAGAATTCAGGAGAACAAAATGAACGTTTTACGTTTACTACTAAGCACAGTAATAGCAATAACAATTTTAGGTTGTGAAGAAACCCCAGATACTGCAAATCACGATTCAATTAATGAATCAGGTTTTTTTGCAATATATGATCCTGCTGCTGGAAAACTACCATTTCCAAGTAATTTACTTTTTACTGGAACTGATGCTTCATTAACGTTGAACATTCCGCCCTCGGCTGATGACACAGCTGGTGTCACTGCTGTCAAAGCTGCTTTAAATGATCTGGATGGTTTCTCAACCGTAGCGCCGATAACTATTGATTTTAGCAGTGCTATAGATAGTACTAGTTTGATTGGTCAAGATACTGTGCGAGTCTTTAAAGTAGGTTTATCCGGCTTTGCAGGTGCTGTAGTCAGCGTTACGTCAGAGTTAGTTGTAGATGTTGATTATGCGCTGAGTGTTTCAACAGTTGATAGTGCAGATGGTGCAGAAAAAGGCGCTAACAAATTAGTGATTAGTCCATTAAAACCATTAGAACCCAAAACAAGTTATATGGTGGTTGTAACCAATGGTGTAAAAGGTGTAGATGGTGATAATGCAGCATCTTCAGTGCCTTATGCTTTAACTAAGGGCGCTAGTGATTTGCACACTGCAGGTACTAGTAACTTTTTGGCGCTGACTGATACAGAAGCACAAAGTCTGGAGCCGCTCAGGGTTTTAAATAACACATCAGAAGTTGTTGGTTTATCTTCAATAACTGATCTGGCGGCTAGTGATATCGTAGTGAGTTTTTCATTTACAACACAGTCAATTACTGATGTCTTAGTTGCGCAGAGAGCTGTTATTCAGGGAATGTCGCCAGTTGTAGATATTAACCCTACGTCCGTTGGCACCTCACCTGGCGGAGCAGCAAATATATTTATCGGGACAATGGAGTTGCCGTATTATCTTGATGTGCCGGACCCATTGGTACCGGCAACAGCGGCGGCGGCATTAGCTGGTTCATGGCGTGGAGCGGGTGACACTGCGTTGACTGCAATTAACCCTAACTTAGATCAAACAGCCGCGTCACTAACAACATTAACTGTGCCGGTACTCATTACCGTACCAACTACAGCAAAGTCCGGGTTATGGCCAGTGGCAATATTTCAGCATGGAATCACCGGTAACCGCTCAAATGTATTGGGTCTTGCAGATACCTTAGCGGGGCAAGGATATGCTGCGGTAGCAATTGACTTACCATTACATGGTCTGATTGGTGACGAAGATACAGTTGGTGCGTTTAAAGCAGCAACAGAAGCATACAGTGCTGCTATTAATAGTGGTACAGCGGTGGTTAGAGAACGTCATTTTGAAATGGATCTGATAAATAATGTAACCAGCGAAGCTGGGGCTGATTCTGTACTTGATGAATCAGGGCAGCACTTTATAAACTTAAATAGCTTATTAACGACACGTGATAACCTTCGTCAGGCTGTATCTGATCTGATGGTGTTAACTAAAAGTATAGGAACAATAGATTATGATGGTGGTGGTGCAGATTTAGATACTACAAACATTAAATTTATTGGTCATTCACTTGGGGCTATTGTAGGAACAACATTCCTTGCGGTTGAAACAAATATTGAAGATGCTGTTTTAGGTATGCCTGGTGGTGGTGTAGCTAAGTTGCTTGATGGTTCAGCAACATTTGGTCCGATTATCTCTGCCGGGTTAGGTGCGGAAGGGGTTACAAAAGGTACCGCTGAATATGAGAGCTTTTTGGCCTCTGCACAGATGGTGGTCGATTCTGGAGATGCTATTAATTATGCATCATCAGCTGTAGCAGCTAGAGATGTATTATTGTTTGAAATAGTTGGTGATGGTGTTAATAATCTAGCCGATCAGGTAGTACCAAATAATGTAATAGGTGTTACAGATACTGTTAATGCGCCATTATCAGGTACGGATCCGTTAGTATCGCTGATGTCATTAACACAAATTGATACCAGTTCAACCTATGCACCAAACACGGATACACTGGTGAAATTTAGTGGTGGACATCACAGCTCTTTATTAACTACCGACTTAGCCGATGATACTGCAAATGTAGATACTGCATCGGTGGAATATAAGGCGTATGTAGAAATGCAGTCTGAGCTGGCTACGTTTATTGCATCAGATGGTGCTTCATTAACAGCAACCGATGCAAGTGTGGTCTCAGCAGTAGCACCTTAGTCAAAGGTCAATAGTCGGGAAAGGATTCCCGACCTACGAAAAATAATTCACAGTAGCTCGGCATTCCTATGCCGAGAACTCCGGTTTTGTAATAACAAGGAATGTTATGTCAAAATACAAACGTTACTACGTCGCCGCTACACCTGTCTTTATAACCATCGTACCCCAATACAGAAAACCATGGTTGATTAAGCATGCTGATATAGTTTTAGCCAGTATGCGACGTGTGAAAGAAAATATAGCTTTCGTCACATCGCTCACGTTATCTTACCTGATGATGTGCGCATTATTATTGAACCGTTACCCGATAATAACTTTTCAAAAATAATTGCTGCCATAAAAAAGATGTAAGTTGGCGTATGAAAGAACTAGGCTGTTATGGAGGCTGGCAAAAAAGGTTTTATGATCATTTGATTCGTGATGATATTGATATGAAGCATCATCTGGATTATATCCATTACAACCCGGTAAAACATGGGTTGATGGAGGATCCTTTTGAATACCATTATTACTCTTTGAATGAATGGATAAAACGAGGAGATTATGAAATATCATGGGGAAGTGTGGAACCTGATGGATTAAAAACTATGGATTTGGAATGACAGTTAATTGTCGGGAAAGGATTTCCGACCCACGTTATTATAGAATCATGAAAATTCTTGATGAAGATCCAAAAAGTAGATCGGTACTCCTATGTCGAGAAAAATAATTATTGTGTAGTTTTGTTAATTTTCTCAAACAACTCATCCATTATAATGGGCTTGTCTATGTAATCGTCAAAACCGGCCTGTTGTATTTTAAGAATATCAGCTTCAAGTGTGTTTGCAGTTACTGCAATTATTCGGGCATCAGGACAGATGTTATTGTCATGCAGGTGCTTTAAAATTTGATAACCAGACATTTTTGGAATGTTAAGATCAAGTAAAATAATATCGGGCGAATAAGTTTTAATCTCTTCGATACCAGTTTGCGGGTCACATTGACCGATGAATTTAAACCCGGTCCATTTTTTGATGTATTGATGAATAAGACTCAGGCTTAATTCATTGTCATCGATGTAATAAACAAGTTTTGAGGTTTTCTGTATTTTATTTGTTGGAGTATCTGTGTTGTTGTAGTTTATTGTTTGTTCCTGTGTTTCATTACTTGTACTGTAAGGGAGCGTAAAACAAAATTCAGAACCTTCTCCGACAGTGCTGCTGACTCGCAATTCACTGTTCATAAGTTTCAATAATTGTTTTGTAATAACAAGTCCGATTCCTGATCCTTCTATATTTGAAGAGGCTTCCTGGCCAAGACGATTGAAGGGTTCAAAGAGTTGAGAAAGGTTCTCGTTGGATATCCCAGGGCCGTTGTCTTTTACACTTATTGTGATTGTCTGCGCAGTTTCATCTTTGATGCAGTCAACCAATACATGACCGTTATGTTTGTTGTATTTAATCGCATTAGATAATAAATTAATGATGACTTGTTTTAGTTTTGTCGGGTCAGCGAGTATGTGCAGATTGTCATTACAGTTTTGTGAAAATTCAATTTCTATCTGATGTTGTGCTGCGAGTGGTGAAACAATAGTTTCACAGGTATACAGTAGTTCAGAATTTAATACCTGCTTAATATCAATCGGGGTTTTACCAGATTCAATTTTTGCAAGATCAAGTACATCATTTATGAGTGATAATAAGTGCTCGCCGGATTTGAGTATATTGCTCACGCTTTCTTTGTTATCAGCGCTTAAGTCGGGTTCCATGTCAAGAAGCTGAGAGAAACCAAGTATTGAATTTAAAGGCGTACGTAATTCGTGGTTCATGCTTGAGAGAAAGACAGACTTTGCATTATTTGCAGCTTCAGCCTGTATTGAGATATCTAACAGTTGTTTATTAAATATTTCTTGCTTTAGTTCAAAAGCTTTGCGCTCATGAATGTCACTGACAACCCCTATCATATGTAAAGGCTGGTTGTTTTTATCTCGCAGGACATTGCCTTTTTCATGTACCCAGCGCACTGTGCCATCAGGCCATACCACCCGGTGTTCAATATCATAATCAGTATTGTTCCGGATGCAATTGTGTATAGCGTCAATGACAGAGTCCATATCTTCCGGGTGTAAAGCACTAACAAAGTTAGCATAAGAAGTTTCAAGCTGGCCATCAGGGTAGCCGAATAGTGGCGGAATCATATCAGACCAGTAAAGTTCGCCTGTTTTAATGTCCCAGTCCCATGTTCCAATTTTTGCAAAGTTTTGACTGCACAGTAGGCGCTGCTCACTTTGTGAAAGCGTTGAAATTAGCTGTCTTTTTTCTGTTACATCATTCCAGCTACTGTAGATCAGTTGTGTGTTGTTGTTTGCGCTTAATTTAAGTTTGTCGTTAATCCAGATGTAATTGCCGGAACTGGTTTTAAACCGATATTCATGCTCAAGCGCACCTGATTTAAGGAAACTTTTAAAGCTTGCAATAGCAAGCGGTTTATCATCCGGGTGGATGTTGTCCAGCCACCAGTCTTCACTAAAGACATCCTGTTCTGTATAGCCAAGTTGAGAAGAAATGTTTGGGCTGACCCAGCGAGTTTTAATCTTGTTATGTTCAGGCTGCAGCGTAAAGAGAACAGTGTCTATACTGCCAATAACCTGATTTAATCTACTGTGAGAGTTTATTAGATCGGACAGATTACGAATCACTCCAATGATGTAGGTCTGACTTTTTTGTTTTGTAACGGTGAGTTTTACGTCAATTGGAAAGACAGTCAGGTCTTTTCTTTGTCCGCTTAGCGGCCGGTCAAGAGCAGAGCCCATGATACTTGAGTGGCTATTGTGATTAAAGTTACTGAGATACCGGTCATGCTGGCTGGCATCGTTCGGAGGCATTAAAATTTTTATGTTCTGGTTTAATAATTCATCTTTCTCATAACCAAATAAATCTTCGCATGCTGAATTACTAAACTGAATGATGCCATTAGGGTTAATAATAACGAGTGCTTCTGAAAGTGAATCTAAAAGCAGGCCTGAATCAAGCGAAGAAAGAAAATCCATCTTATTAAGCTCTAATTATGATATGGGCGATATAAGGGGGTTTGTCATTATTTTTAAATTGTAACAGATAGGTTAGTTATATCAGAAAATACATGTATAGAAAATAGGCTAAGCGGGTTAAAGGCTGAGAAGAAGAATGGATTGATATTATGAGGGGTGGAATCGGGTGATTATTCTCTAAGTTGCCAGTTAGGTTGTTTGTTTTCATCAAGGAGTTGGAATGTTTGAAGCCATTGCAATGCATCCTCTGCATCTTCTTCAAACCACTTTTTTGCAGAACCTAAACGAAATGAATAGCCCCATTTGTCCATGTCATCAAACATGCGTTGTCTGCCCATTTCATTAACATGATCGGATAATAATATCTGCAAATAACAGACGCCATTTTCTTCGTTATATCCGCCACCCGCATCAGTATGCAAGCCGTTGCGACGTTGCTGATCCATACAGATAAAATGACAGCCTTCATGTAGTGCAGAGTGCACCGGTGTGTCATCACGTAGATATAATTTATTGCCAATGAGACCGGCTTCCTCGTCACCCCAGAAGCTACCAGGAATATCTTTGTTGTTCTCGTTTTCAATAATTTCGAGCTGGTATTTTTTTAACAGCGTGGCGAAATTTTCTTTATTGATATCGCTGTAAAGCAGTACAGACATTTATAGTGCACTTTCCTGTAATTCATGTAGCAGGCTGATCAATGCCTTGGAACGGTGGCTGAGTTTGTTTTTTAACTCAGCGCTTAACTCAGCGGCAGTACATTGATGGGTAGGGATATAAAATAAAGGGTCGTAACCAAAACCACCACTGCCTTTTGCGGATTCGAGTATCACGCCTTCCCATGAGCCGCTGGCAATAATAGGGGTAGGATCAGCAGCGTGGCGCATAAAGACCATAACACAGCGATAACGGGCAGTGCGTTTCTCACCAGGGATATCTTTTAATTCTTGCAGTAGTTTTTTATTGTTGTCTTTATCGCTGGCGTCTTCACCTGAAAAACGCGCTGAATAAATGCCCGGAGCCCCGTTCAATGCATCCACTTCGATGCCTGAGTCATCAGCAATGGCTGGCAGACCGGTTTTAAGAGCGGCATAACGCGCTTTGATAATGGCATTTTCAACAAAAGTAAGGCCGGTCTCTGCAATCTCATCCACATCGTAATCACCTTGTGGCACAACATTGATATCGTATGCTTTGAGCAGTTCATTGATTTCACGAACCTTTCCGGCATTGTTGCTGGCGAGTACGATTTTATCCATGTTTAAGACTCCATTGCCTTGCGCTGAATATCGAAGAGTTCAGATATACCTTTATCAGCCAGATCAAGCATCTGGTTTAATTCAGTACGGTGGAAAGCATGGCCTTCAGCAGTGCCCTGTACTTCAATAAAAGCACCGGCCTCATTCATGATTACGTTCATGTCGGTTTCAGCGCTGGAGTCTTCATCGTAGTCCAGATCCAGAACCGGTGTGCCATTGTAAATACCAACAGAGATTGACGCGATCATGCCAATTAACGGGCTCTTTTTGATTTTTCCTTTGCCCAGTAAATAGTTGATGGCGTCATTTAATGCGACATATGCACCGGTGATTGAGGCAGTACGGGTGCCGCCATCGGCCTGTATGACGTCGCAGTCAAGCGTCAGTGTTCGCTCACCCAAAGCTTCCATGTCGATAGCTGCACGCAATGAGCGGCCAATCAGACGTTGTATCTCCAGTGTGCGGCCACCTTGTTTGCCATGCGTCGCTTCACGTCTCATACGATTACCGGTAGAACGCGGTAACATACCGTATTCAGCCGTCACCCAGCCCTGACCTTTGCCGCGTAAAAAGCCAGGTACTCTTTCTTCTATAGTAGCGGTACAAATGACTTTGGTATGACCAAATTCAATCAGCACAGAACCTTCAGCGTGTTTGGTGTAATTTCGGGTGATGGTGACCTGACGCTTTTCATCAGGCTGGCGGCCGCTGGGTCTCATTTTTTACTCGCTTATAAGGAATATAATCGCTGCATTATAAATCAGCGGTGTAGCGATAAATAGATTGGAGGCGGTTCTTGAGATGAATATCAGGCTTTTTGTTCTATCTGGCTTAATAGCGAGACTATTTTTTTCGAAAGAGGCCCGACTTCACTATAAATTGCCTCAGCCGATTGGTGATCACCTTTTTCTTTTAGAGTAATGATTTCTTTAATAATAGCGTGTAGCTCTTCGTGAGGTAATTCAATATCCTGCATTTCTTTCAGGTGACCAAATTGCTGCAGGCCTTCGCCGTAATACCATTTACCCAGTACACAATGTTTGTGTGAGACAGCTTCCTTCTGCGTGAGTGCTTCTTTACCATCGAGAAAACCTCTTAAACGCGCTTTCCATGCAAGGTGAGCAGATTTAGCTTTAGATAAATCAAGTGCTTTAAATGAGCTGCCCAGTTTATAGGTACCGGTATGGCTTTGCAGTTGCATCGAGGTTTTTGCAAGTTCCTCTGTTGTCTCAGCAGTAGTCTGTGCATTTGCAGATGTCTCATCAGCAATCTGCACAATATTAATAATATTGCGGTTTATTTCTTCAGCAACCGCAGCCTGTTCTTCTGATGCTGTGGCAATCTGTCCATTCATATTGCTAATCATCGCGACAGCTTCAGTAATCGCATTAAGTGACTCACCGGCCTGATTTGCTTGTTCGACGCTTAGTTTTGCCTGATCCATTCCCAGATTCATTGCCTTAACAGCATTTTGGGCACCAGCCTGTAACTTTTCAATAATGGCCTGAATTTCTTCCGTGGACTGTTTGCTGCGTTGTGCCAAAGTACGCACTTCATCAGCGACCACTGCAAAACCGCGTCCGCTTTCACCGGCTCTGGCAGCTTCTATCGCCGCGTTTAAAGCCAGTAAATTTGTTTGCTCTGCAATACTTTGAATAACCGCGAGAACACTATCAATTTCATTGGTTTCAGCTTGTAGCTGATTAAGCAGGCTGGATGTATTCTGGACTTCACTGGAAAGATTATTAATGCCGGTAATAGACTGGCTAACGATAAGTTTTCCTGACTGAGCAGCTTCATCTGCTTGTTGTGAAGCTTGAGCTGCATCACTGGCATTACGTGCAACCTCCTGTACAGTGGCTGCCATTTCATTCATGGCAGTGGCAACCTGTTCACTTTCTGACTGTTGCCGTCTGACCCCATCATTTGTATCGTCTATAACTACCGATAGTTTTTCTGCACATGCGGCTATGCTCATTAAGTCGGTGACTGTCAGTGAGATAAATTGACGTATGTCACCAATTAGGTGAGACAGATTTTTGTTAAGGAGGGGCTGGTTATTAGTATTGATTTCTATTGAAAGGTCTTTGTTATCAGCAATATCCTTAATAGTCTTATTGATGGATAAAGTAGCGAGCAGGTGCTTTCTGAAATAAACCAGGGATAAAATAAGAATCAGAGGGATGCTGATTAAATTAATGACTGTTAAAAGAAGACTGGACTCAGAAAAAGTTAGTATGACAGTAAAGTTTGTGCCAAGAGCAATAAGGGCGATCGCAATAATACTGATAAAAAGTCTTGAGGACTGCATTTTTTAAACCTGATACGGTAATGGATAAATAACTTTATAATATTTTTTTGTTATATTAATTGAGCTGAAGTAATTTTAGTATCTAAAGTAGTAAAGAATGTTTCAGAAATGTTACAGTTTCCAAAAAGGCATGGAATAATTTATGACAAAAAGCATGACGGGCTTTGCCAGATGTACAGTACAGACGGCAAATGCAGAAATCGTATGGGAATTAAAGACAGTTAATCACCGTTATCTTGATATAACGATGCGCTTACCTGAAATGCTGCATCAGCTGGAAATGAGTGCAAGAGAAATGATTCAAAAACAGCTGGGCAGAGGCAAGCTTGAAGCCAGTTGTTATTACCGTGTGAAATCGGATACCAATACAGGTGTTGCTCTTGATGTGGATAAAGTGAATGCCGTGATTGCTGCCTGTAATGAAATAGAGATGCAAATGGGTGGTATCGGGCAAACTTTAAATGCGCTGGATGTTTTGCGTTTTCCTGGTGTGGTGAGTGAACAGGCTGAAAAGCTGGATGATGAAAATATTATTCTTGAGGTTTTATTTGACTGTTTGTCTGAGTTAAAACAAAACCGTGAAGCAGAAGGCGTACGAATGCAGTTGGCAATTGTTGAGCGGGCTGAGGCGATGAAAACAATTGTTGCCGGTGTCAGGGAGCAACGGCCACAGGTAATCGAAGCAATACAGAATAAACTGCGCAAGCGTATGAATGAACTGACAGATGATGTTCAGAATGAGCGAGTTGAGCAGGAGCTGGTTATCATTGCACAGAAGATGGACGTGGATGAAGAACTCGATCGTTTAGACAGTCATATACAAGAGCTGGCAGCCGTTTTTGAACGTGCTG
>Ga0316207_10002178_pt1 | contig 20931 bp, 18 predicted proteins | sample 6weekpyrite_MG_FD_204943 | JGI IMG/M metagenome (GOLD analysis project Ga0316207, IMG submission 204943) | Microbial mat bacterial communities from mineral coupon in-situ incubated in ocean water Damariscotta River, Maine, United States -... | ecosystem: Environmental > Aquatic > Marine >...
TGTCCTGGTATGAACATAATGGAGCGGCGATTAAATCGGGCTCAATTCATGATGGTGCTGATACTAACTATTACCACTTAAATATTGATAAATACCGGTTATTGCTTCGTCTGGGTAAAAATGATCCCAGTGGTGAGCTGGAAAACACCTGGTTATTAGATAGCCTGTCATTAACCGAGGTGCTTATTGATGATCGCCGCTTGCCGTTATTTAACTGGTGTTTACAGAATCAGCAAAATCCGGGTAAAAAGATTAAACAGAATGCGATTGTGGCAAATGATGTGTGCATTAATGCGGGAGGTGGTGGAGATATCATATTTAATCTGGATGATGAAACGCGAGAAATTTTAAAAAATGCAAAATTACTGGAGTTTATTATTGAGCCATATGGGCGGCCAATAAAGTTAGGGTTTAGTATGTCTGGGTATGCTCCAGTTATGGCAAAAATAAATAAACCGATACCTCCTCCGGTAGTAAAAAAGCCAGTTCCTTTGCCTGTAGTAGTTGAGCCCAAGCCTGAACCCAAACCAAAACCCAAAGCCAAACCAGTTAAAAAGTGCTACGCCAATGCACCCGTTAATTTTAAGTCGAAGGTTCCGGCGATTTCTTATCCCTGTGATAATGCAGTTAAAAAGTCACAAGCTGAAAAAAAGATTTCGGCTGGAGTTGAACGTGAAAAGAAAAAAATAGCCGCCAGGTTGCAGGCAGAAAAAAATAAAAAGCAGGTACAAGAGCGAAAAGCTATAGATGAAAAACGAGATTCTGAATGGGACAGAAAACAGGCAACTCTCTGGGTGTCAAGGTGTAAACGTCACTGGGCTAAAAACCGTAGCCCGTGTTATTGTGAAAAATATTTAGACCAGGCTCCAGAAGGTGTTAAAAGCACCTGTGAAAAATAACCTGATTGCTTTGTTTATTAAGGTTTAAAAATTTATAATGCGTTTTAATTAAAGCTTAATACCAGAGTGTTATTACATCTATGACTGACTGCATTATTGTTGGCGGTGGCCTTATCGGCATGCTCAGTGCCAGGGAATTAAAAAAAGCGGGTCTTGATGTTCTGCTTCTGGAAAAAGGACAACTAGGTAAAGAGTCATCATGGGCCGGCGGCGGCATCCTCTCCCCATTACATCCCTGGCGTTATTCCAATAAAGTTAACCAGCTTGCCAGTATAGGTCACCAGCAGTATCCGCAGCTTGCGGCTGAGTTGCATGAAGAAAGTGGTATAGACCCTGAATATATGCGCAGTGGCTTGATGGTGTTGGAGAGTGATGAGCAGCAACAGGCTAGGGGCTGGGCAAAAAAATGGTCAATGAATTTATCCGTGATTAATCAGCCCGTGGAGTTACAGGAAATAATACCCGGCCTGGGCGCGGGCTTTAAGCAGGGGTTATGGTTACCGGATATAGCCCAGATGCGAAATCCGCGATTAGTCAAAGCAGCTAAAGGCAGCCTTCAGTCATTGGGTATTAAATATGAGGAGCAGGCGGCAGTTGAAAGGCTGAACGTAGCAAAAGGAAAGATTACCGGTGTTGAGGTGAATGGGCAAACCTATCATGCTGACAAGGTGTTAATTGCCGGTGGAGCATGGAGTGCTAAATTGCTTAAATCCTGCACAGGTGTGCCAGACATTCAACCGGTAAAAGGACAGATGATCCTGTATAAAGGTGAGCCGGGTTTACTTAAACGGATTATCCTGGCTGAAAATCGTTACCTGATCCCGAGAAAGGATGGCCGCATACTTTGTGGTAGCTCTATTGAGCATAGCCAATATGATAAGTCGACCAGTGCTTCAGTTAAACAGGATTTAATACACAGCGCAGTTTCAATATTTCCAGCGTTAACAGACCTTGAAGTAGAGTGTCACTGGGCTGGCTTACGTCCCGGTAGCCCACAGGGTGTCCCATATATAGAAGCGCATAGTGAAGTTGAAGGTCTGTATATTAATGCGGGGCATTACAGGAACGGTGTTATTTTAGGTATTGGCAGTGCCCAGCGCATTGTAGAAATAATGACTTCCTGAGTTAACAGTACTTGTAAATGTGCATAGATTGATACGGTATATTGATGGAGACCAGGTGTAGACTAATGTTTTTATGTAAGATTCGCCGCTTATCAGGCATTACTCTTACTCCATCACTAACTCCATGACAAGCAACTTGAGATGGTCTTAAATATGAGCATGAATAAATTCAAGCAAACCGGTTTTACTTTACTCGAGCTGATGGTGTTACTGGCCATTGTGGGCATTGTGGTAGCAATTGGCGTCCCCTCTTTTAAACATATGTTTGTCACCAATGAAATTGTGAGTGTGACGAATGACTTAACTATCTCCTTTAAGCTGGCTAGAAGTGAAGCTATCACCCAGGGTAGAAATACCATCGTCTGTAGTAGTTCAGATGGATCAACTTGCAGTCTGTCAGGGGGTAGCTGGAAAAACGGCTGGATAGTGGGTATAGATTATGACGAAAGTGGTCAAATAGATGAAGCAAATGGAGAACTTCTGTGGGTTCGAGAAGAGGATGTTGGTTACGATATTACCATTAATACTTTACCCATCCCTAAATCTAAATTTGAATTCAGGTATGACGGATGGCTCAATGATAATGAGCTGGGTATAGATATATGCAGTGGTTATGGCCCTACTGATGGTTATCCTGTTCGAGAAATAAGGTCAACTCGTGGCGGAGCGACTACTATGAAAAAGGATCTGACAAGAAAATGTTAACTTGTAAAAAGATCGGTATTTTAAAAAAACAGGGTGGCTTCACTTTAATGGAAGTGATGATTGCTTCTTTTGTACTTGCTGTTGGTATGCTGGGTTCAACTGGCATGATGTTGCGAGGGCACCAGGAAGCAAAAGACACCAATTATGAAGCCGTGGCCGTTCAGCTTGCCCAGAATATGGCGGAGCGCATGCGTAGTAATATACGAGGGGTCGAGAAAAATGGTGGCGCCTATAACGCTATAGTAACCACGGGCGCCACCCTGGTTTCATGTACTACGAAGTGTGATCCGGCAAACCTGGCTGCCTACCATACTTATATCTGGAGCCAGGAAGTTACAACTCTGCTACCTGCATCTACTAATCCAGTAGGTAGAGTGACCCTAATAAGCCCGCCACCAGTCACAAATAGCTCGGTATTTTCAATAACCATTGAATGGGATCGGTCTATAAGGCGTAATACTATTGATGCCGACAGGTCTAATACGTACGCCGATAGCGCTAGTGGCAAATATGAGATGATCTTTCAACCATGAATATATATCCCCGTAAACGTTCATTAGTCAGCAAAAGCCAGGTCGGCTTTACAATGCTGGAAGTTTTAGTGGCACTTGTTCTTGGTGTCGGTATTTTAACGGCTGCAATTAGTATGCAGGTTCAGCACCGTAAAGGCTTTCGCTTAGCCAGTAACCAGCTGGAAATGCAAACAAATGCCAAATTTGTTTTTGAGTATTTAGGTAAGCGTTTGCGAGAGGCTTCATCAATGGGTTGCAGGACATCTGAATTCCTTGCAGGCGAGAAAATATTTGGTCTAAGGGGTGCCGACCTGGAGGCAAAAAGGGATGATCACTGTTATGGGAAAACCTGTATTGCTTTTAATAACACTGCTGTCGCCTATGCAGATTTCAGGCCGGGATTTGAATTACTGGGCTATGAGTATGTTGGTGGTAATCTGAATCCGGTACCCCCAGTGGCCTTTGAGTTTGTGAATTTAGGCCAATATAATAAAAACAGTGATGCACTAACTATCAGCGGTGGCTATGGTGATGTTTATAATTTAGCACGTGACCTGGTTCTTAGCCCAGTTAATTCACAATTTCAGTTAAACATTGCGGGTACTCCAGCGGGTCAGTTTGATATAAAAGCGCAAAATTATGGCGTCTTATCCTCCTGTACGGGTGCAAAAATATTTAAAATAACCGCCTTTGATGAAGTCTCGGGTATTGTTCAGTTAGGCAGTGGCGTTCAGGCCGATGATAATGAATATGGACAGATTGGAGCTGCTTCATCAGTAGTGGGTCTTACTGGAAATAATCGTGAATTTCGACGCGCTGCTGTCACTACGTATTTCGTTGGTATGGGGCCAGTGCTAGGGGCGGTTGATGGTGTACCTACGCTTTACCAGGATATTGACGGGGAAAGTCGGCCCCTGATTGAAGGCGTAGAAGAGATTCATTTTCTTTATGGTTTGAACGAAAATCCCAAAGAAAGAAATATCGCCGATAGATTTATTACCGCTGATGTTATTGAAACTGAATCTATAGCTACAGGTACAAATCTCTGGTCAAAAGTTGTTAGTGTGCGAGTTGGCCTAATTATGCGATCCAAAGAACCTGTTTACAGCAATGATGTAGGCCAAAACATGAGCCTGTCCTGTATTGATGGCTATGTGCAAAGTCCGGTAAGTGACAAGTTTTCCAGGAGTTCTTACTGCTCTGAAGTGTCATTAAGAAATCGCAATATTGGTAATCGATATACCTCTTCGCTTTAAATAACGGGAATCATTTTGTTATGAAACCATTAGTTCGAACTAATTTATATAAAAGGCAATATGGTGCGGCACTAATCACCGCGCTGGTGTTTATGGGGATATTAACCATGCTGGGTATATCCGCGATGCGCAGTAATTTACTCGATGTAAAAATTCATAATGCTATGAAAAACCGGCTTAATGCTTTTCAGTGTGCGGAGTCTGCCCTACGGCAGGGCGAGTTATATATTGAGAATTTAGATGTCAGGCCATCAGATTCTGAATTAGGTGTTCCCGTGCAGTCCCAGCAGGAGGTCTGGTCAGTTGAAGACACGACCATTGATAAACTGGTGAATCTAAATAAATCATTCTGGTTAACTAATGGCTGGGGTGACTGGAGCCTGTCTCATGCCAGTACTGAAATTGGTTGTGCTGAACAGGCTAATTTTATCGTGCAGAGCATGGGGAGTGCTGGTACAGGTTTAACACAGGATTTATCCATTAAAGCACAAACTAATGAGCAGATTAGTGGTTATAGAATCACGAGTCAAAGCGCAGGTGTTTCAGGTAAGGCTGCGGTTATCGTTCAATCAACCTATTTAAGAAGATTTTAGTCGTTTTAATAAGTATGCGTAATACAGCTAATGCATGTCTAGAGAAAAAGTAGAATTTTATGGAATCAATTATGAAAGACAAAATATTTAATTTTATAAAGGCTTGCGTTTTATCCGCGTTAATATTTATCAGCGGAAATACTAATAGTTATGCAGCTACCCTGGGTATTGCGGATACACCTCTGTTTTTGGGAACTACGGTTCAGCCAAATGTATTCTTCCTACTCGATGATTCGGGCTCTATGGACTGGGAAATTCTAAGTACCAAGCACTGGGCTTATCATGCCTTTGATCCTGATTATGACCATGATGGCGGATATAGTAGCTCTGATAACTCGCTGTCCAGTACTTATATAACTAATGGTGCTTTTTATGCACATAACGGTTCAGCCCTTGGCCGGTATCGCAAATTATATGATCAGGGAAATGCAACGGGTGATACCTGTTCTCCTGGAGCGACATTGGAGGTCTGTGGTCTTACTGATCATCCTTCAACCTTTGACTGGCGGTTTAGAGCCTTCAATTTTAATGTTACTTTTTTTAACCCCAGCGTAACTTATCTACCCTGGAATGGCCCCTGTGGTCCTTCTGGTGAGCTTTGTACGAATGGTGATTATCGTGCAGCACTGAATAATCCTAAAGATTGTGGAACCTGTAAAAAACAACCCAGAGACTTAGCTGTGGAAGGTGATGCTACGGGAAACACAAATACAGCAGGCGACCCGGCAATAGGTGCATTTAAATATGAGGTCTGGATTGATGATTCGGGTTATACCGGTACCAGGCCGCACAGGGGTGATAATTTTAATGACACGGGCGTTGCAGCAGGTGCCGCCGCTGCACCCAATGGCGAAATAGATTTATGGGATACCCATATACGCATCAGTGTAGGTGCTTCGGCGGCAAGTATAACCCGGGTTTCCTATGATCCGAAAACAACAGCCGAAGCTGGAGTCGGGCGCGGCCTGAATGAAACTGCAGTTAGTTTAGGTACTATTTCTGGTACTGGCTGCTACGATATTTTGGGGCCAAAAACCAATGTCGAAGCGATCCATGCCCAGGGTGCTTCACCAGTTATTACAGCTGTAAATGGCCCAGGTTGTCGCACGATTGCCGATGCACAAACGAATATTGCAAACTGGTATCAATATTCTCGTCGTCGTATGTACACCGCAAAGAATGCAATCACCCAGGTAATGGATGCACAACCTAATTTTCGATATGGCATTACTAAATTTAAAGGCCAGGGTTCATTATTTATTGAGGTGCCACCTGTTGGAGCAACTGCCAGTGATATAGCGGCTCATAATTTAAATATAAAAGACGATATGTATCGGGATAAGCAGGAAGGCATTGGTACATTTCTTACAAAAGGGCTGGAAGATGTAGGAGAATATTTCAAGCACAACAGGGCTAATACACTTAACCCAATAAAACACTCCTGCCAGAAAAACTTTCAGATTGCATTTACCGATGGTTACTGGAATGACAGCAATAGTGCGGGAGATATTGACGGTGATGGCGTGAGCGATACCGGTGCTGACATTGCGTATAAATACTTTAAGGATGATCTGAATGCGACAATTGCAGATAACGTAAGTCCAGATGCGGGTTCAGAAGATGAGCTAGACCCTGATGGTGATGGTAAGACCTGGCAGCACCTGGTGACGTTTACAGTTGCGTTTGGCGTGGAAGGAGCCATGTCAGATGGTGATGGTGATGGCTGGCCAGATGCGGATGCTACCGGTACCCCCTGGCCAGGTGATGGTCTCCCTTTAAAAAATGGTGACTGGGGCGATGCTTCATATACTTCGAGTTCGGTACCTTCAAAAATTGATGACCTGTGGCATGCTGCATGGAACACCAATGGTACCTATGCCGCAGCTTCTACTCCCGAGGAAGTTGTAGAAAAGCTCATAGCAGCCATCATTAATATTGCCGGTCGTGTTGGCTCAGCATCAGCGGTTGCATTGAATTCAGGTACACTGAATGCAAACAGTCGTCTTTATCAGGCTAGCTTTGACAGTAATGACTGGTCAGGTAGTTTGAAGTCCGTACCTATCCAGGATGGCCCGGTTGATATTTTGCCACTGGGCGCCCCTGATGGAAATGATGACTCGCCATCTGAATGTGATTTGCATCCTGTTGTGGGTGAATTGTGCGATGTTGAGTGGAATGCGGGTGAAAAGCTGGCAGCCAAAAGTCATAGTAGTAGAGATATCTTTACCTTTAGTTCAGATACTAATGCCGGTGTAGCATTTAAAACCTTGGCCGATCTTGGTGCAGCCCAACAAACTTCACTCAGAACGAATCCTGTTACCACCCTTCTTGAGGCTGCTAGCAGGGGCCAGGAGCGTCTGGACTATATTCGAGGTGACCATTCTAAAGAAGGTTTAAGCGCAGCTGAGTTTAGGACGCGTAAGCTTATAACAGGCGGCAAAACCAAGCTTGGCGATATTATTCATTCTGCTCCGGCTTATATTGCAAATCCTGTTTCATTTATTCCCAATAATTTTGAGAGTGCGAGCTATGACGCATATAAAGTTGCTCAAAAAAATAGGAAACCTGTGGTTTATGTAGGCGCTAATGACGGCATGCTACATGCGTTTGATGCATCAAATAGTAATTCAACAAAGGGTGAAGAAATATTTGCCTATATTCCAGGCAAACTGGTTGATAAATTACCGTTACTAACCTCACAGACATATAAAGGCAATCATGAATATTATGTTGATGGCAGCCCTGTTTCTTTTGATGCGTTTAATGGAAGTTGGAAAACATTATTAGCCGGTTCCACAGGTGCGGGTGGTCAGATTGTCTACGGACTCGATGTCACTAATCCCACAACATTTGGAGCAGGAGATGTTTTATGGGAATTTACCGATGTGCCAAGAGTGGGCCCAGGTGGTGAAATATTTGGTGATGTTGATCTGGGTTATACCATCGGTGATGTGTCTTTTGCTCGAATGTATAATGGCAAGTGGGCTGTTATTTTCGGGAATGGATTTAATAATACGGCACCTGATGGAAATGTGAGTACCACAGGTAATGCGGCAATTTATGTTGTTGATGCGTTTACAGGTGAGCTGATTAAAAAGTTTGATACACAGGCAGGCATGGCTGAGGATCCAACGGGTGCATCCAGGCCAAATGGTATCTCATCCGTAACCCCTATTGATATTGACGGTGATTTAAAGGCTGATTATTTATATGCGGGTGATTTATTCGGTAATGTCTGGAAAATGGATGTAAAGTCTGCCAACCCATCAGCGTGGGAGTCATCCTATAGCGCTTTAAGTAAGCCAAAACCATTTCATATTGCGAAAGATGCCTCTGGTGTAATACAGCCCGTTACAACGGCAGTGGCCGTGAAGCGTCATCCAGAAAAAGTGAATCAAACATTGGTATTCTTTGGCACAGGATCATATTTCCAGGTAAATGATAGTGCTGACACACAGGTGCAGACTTTTTATTCAATCTGGGATGACAATACGGGCACTCAGAATGGTCGCTCAACATTACTGGAACAGGAAATACAGGGCATAGAATTTGTTACCGGGCTGGATGGTGTCACCCGTGAGTTCAGGTTAACCAGTAGTGAAAATATTGATCCGGCTAATTATAAAATTGACTGGACGGTACATAAAGGATGGTACATGGATTTAACCGAGCCGGGTGAAAGAGTAAATGTTGAGCCTGTTTTACGGGGTAGTCGAATTATATTTGTATCATTAACGCCTGATGCCGACCCCTGTTCTTCTGGTGGTACCAGCTGGATTATGGAACTGGATGCTAACGGAGGCAGTCGTCTTGAGCAGTCACCATTTGATGTAAATGGAGATGGCCTGATAGATGAACTCGATATTGTTAATTTTGCAGGCGATGATAAAACGATTGTATCAGGTGTAAGGTCTAAAGATGGCATAGTCGCGAAGCCGGGTATTCTTAATACAAAGCAGGACAAGGAATTGAAGTTTTTTAGTGGAACATCCGGTGGTATAGACACCATAACGGAATCAGTCGATGAGGGTTCCTTTAAACGCCAGTCTTGGCGCCAGTTAAGGTAGGATGTGATGAATATAAAAAATAAAATTTTAAAGATAATTACTTTAGCATTAGCTTTCTTTGCAATGCTTTTGACGGCACAAGTATCTGCTGGACGGATTAATTTTGAGGATGCCATGTCATCATCTATACACATTGTAAAAAGTATAGATACAAAACGCAGAGTCGTTACACTAGGTGATCTGGCATTTTCTTATAACTCAACAACAATCATATATGATGTTAATGGTGCAAAAACTGATGCAACTGCTTTAGCCGTCGGGCAAGTAATTGACTTTAATTATGATCCAGGTAAGCGTTACCTGTCTGTGCCTTTAGCGACTAAAATCTGGATCAAATCAAAACAAACAACAAGGCTCCTTAAATAACGTGGAATCATATACTATGCGAAAACAAACTGGATTCACCTTAATCGAGCTAATGATAGTTGTGGCTATTATTGGTATTTTATCGGCCATTGCCTTCCCGGCATTTAAAACATACCAGGAAAGAACCCATAGAAACGAACACTGTAAGACGCCACTGTTGGAAATTGCGACATTATTAGAAGAGTTTCATGGTTTAAACCAGAAATATCCTGCTGCACTGGTGACTGGGCCGTTATCTATGGGAGGAAATAGTATTCCGTATGAAACCAGTAAGGGTGACTATACTTACAAAATAGTTGCTGGCCCTACCGGTAGTCTTGATTCCAGTTTTGTATTGTCATGCACAGTTGCTACAGGTGTCGACGAAGACTGTGGCGATTTATCATATGATAACTATGGGCGAAAAGGTACGGTTGGTGGTAATGGTACTAGAACTGTCGAGGACTGTTGGCGTTAAGGAGATATTTTCCGTAATTGCTTAGGTAACTGAAAAATAATATTTTCCCTGGGGCCACTGTCATTTGACAGTTCGGCTCCAAACCACCCCTGAATTTTTTTGATTACTTCTTCAACCAGTAATTCCGGTGCAGATGCTCCAGCACTCAGGCCAATGGACTCAGCACCTTCAAACCAGCTCTTTTCTAATTCACCTGCATTATCAACCAGATAACCCGGAACGTTGTTTTTAACCGCTAACTCTTTTAAGCGATTAGAATTTGAGCTGTTAGGTGAGCCAACAACAAGAATTAAGTCACAGGACGCTGTCAGGCTTTTAATTGCATCCTGTCTGTTTTGAGTGGCATAACAAATATCATCTTTTTTTGGCCCCTGTATAGCGGGAAACTTATTTTTAAGTCGAGAAATAATATCTTTAGTGTCATCAACGGATAAAGTGGTTTGGGTTACGTAAGCCAGCTTAGCATTATTTTCTATGTCTAATTTGTCAACATCATTGGTATTTTCAACTAAATAGATGTATCCATCTTCATTACTGAACTGACCCATTGTGCCGTCAACTTCAGGGTGGCCAGCATGGCCGATTAAAATAACGTTAGTGTTATTCTTTGCATGACGAGCCACTTCAAGGTGGACCTTGGTCACTAAAGGGCAGGTGGCATCAAAGACTTTAAGTTTTCTATCGACGGCTTCCTGTTGAACAGCCTGTGAAACACCGTGTGCACTAAAAATAACGGTGGCATTATCCGGAATTTCGTTTAGCTCCTCAACAAAAATAGCACCATTTTTTTCCAGGCAATTGACAACATAAGTGTTGTGTACGACTTCATGTCGTACATAAATGGGTGAGCCAAAAATTTCAAGCGCTCTTTCAACAATCTCTATTGCTCGATCGACACCGGCACAAAAGCCTCTGGGGTTAGCAAGTTTAATTTTCATAATTTTTTACATGAATCTGATTATAAAATAGAAACTATTTTGGCGGTAAAATTAATGACCCGTCCCGCAAGCGGATGACTAAAATCAACTTCAACTTCATCCTTTGAAATGCCTACTATTGTTCCCATAATTTCCGTCTCATCAGGACCATCAAAGGCAATAACCTGGTTTTCCTCAGGTGGCATGTCTTTGGGAAAATCTTCTATAGGCATACTATGAATGTTGTTTGCATCGGGCATACCAAAAGCCAGCTCGGGAGATAATTTAACAGAAACAGTTTCACCTGGATTTTTTCCAATAAGTGCATCTTCCATACCGGAGGTCAGGCTACCATTGCCAATTTGAAATTCTATCGCTTCGTCATCGAAGTTAGATTCAACCTCTGTTCCGTCTTCAAGTTGCATTTTGAAAAGGAGTAATAAGCGGCTACTGGATTCAACTGTTTTCATGTGGATTCTTTAATGTGTCGTAAATTAATAAAATGGCGCCAATGGTAATGGCCGAATCTGCGATATTAAATGCAGGAAAATGGTGTTGCTGAAAATAAACATCGAGGAAATCAATAACATGTCCATAAACAGCCCGATCAATAAGGTTTCCTATTGCACCACCCAGTATAAGAGCCAAAGCGCTATACTGCAGAACCTGGGTGGCTTTTAATTTTCTTATCCAGAAATAGATGAAGGTACTGACGGTTATGGTTAAAATCAGAAAAAACCAGCGTTGCCATCCACCCGCATTAGCTAGAAAACTAAAAGCTGCACCCTTATTGTACATGAGGGTTAAATTGAACATGGGGATGAGCTCAACTGCATGATGTAGCTGTAAAAATTGATCTGCAAGTATTTTACTAAGTTGATCGAGAATAATAACTGAAACTGTAATCCAGCCCCATTGCTTTATACTTGTTGTATTGTTGTTAGGCATAATGTCTGGTTTCACCTTCGCCTTCAACATTGTCTACACAGCGTCCACATAATTCAGGGTGCTTAGAATGTGTACCTACATCTTCACGTAAGTGCCAGCAGCGCGTGCATTTATTGTGTGAAGATTTTTCAACATGGATACTAATTGTTTCACCGTTCTCTAATTCAAATGTCTCGCTAGTTTCGGGTGATTCACTAGCGGGATGAACTGAAGCATAAGAGGTAATTAGCACAAAGCGCAATTCATCTTCCAGTGCTGATAGTGATTTTAGGAGTTTGTCACTACAGAAAAGTTTTACTTCTGCATCCAGTGAGCCACCAATTTTTCCTTCGACACGAATTTGTTCAAGTTGCTTATTAACAAGTGCCCTGGTTTGTTGAATGGTTACCCAAAATTCAAAATTCATTGTATCAGATGGTCTTAACTGAAAGACTTTGTCATACCAGGATTCCAGTAAAACAGATTCACCATGAGTACCGGGGATTTGATGCCAGATTTCATCAGCTGTAAAGCTCAAAATTGGTGCCATCCAGCGAGTCATTGCCTCAATAATATGATATATGGCAGTTTGCGCTGAGCGTCGAGCTACACTGTCTTTATGGGTTGTGTATTGACGATCTTTAATAACATCAATATAAAAACTACCCATATCTTCAGAGCAGAAATTATGTAATTTTTGATAGATAATATGGAAGTTATATTCTTTATAAGCTTCAACTATTTCTTTTTGTATCTGGTGTGTCTGTGCTACCGCCCATTTATCTAATGCCAGCATGTCACTTTCCTGCAGCATATCTGTTTGCGGATTAAAGCCATTTAAGTTGGCCAAAAGGAAACGGGAGGTGTTACGAATACGACGATAAGAGTCAGCTGTGCGTTTAAGAATCTCATCGGATACGGACATCTCTGCACTATAGTCAGCTGATGCCACCCATAAACGTAAAATATCGGCACCTAAAGAATTGAATATCTTTTGTGGTTGCAGCACATTGCCCAAAGATTTGGACATTTTTTTACCATCCGCATCAACGGTAAAGCCGTGGGTGAGTACGGCTTTATAGGGGGCTTTATTTCTAATCGCCACGGAAGTTAATAATGAAGATTGAAACCAGCCACGATGCTGGTCTGAACCTTCCAGATATAAATCAGCCGGCACATCCAGCTCTTCACGCTGCTCTAAAACACTGGCATGGGTAACGCCAGAATCAAACCAGACATCCAGGGTGTCTGTGACCTTGTCATAATTAACGGCATCATCACCAAGAATCTCTTCAGCAGTTTTTGAGAACCAGGCATCGACACCTTCTTTTTCAATGTCATTGGCAACTGAATTAATTAATTCCTGCGTATTAGGGTGTAGCTCTCCCGTTTCTTTGTGAACAAAAAGCGTAATGGGGACCCCCCAGGTGCGCTGTCGAGATATGCACCAGTCGGGGCGGTTTTCTACCATGGCTTCGATGCGGGCTTTGCCCCAATCCGGCATCCATTGTGTTTCTTTGATAGCGGACATTGCCTGGTCACGTAGACCATTTTGTTTCATGCTGATAAACCACTGTGGAGTGGCGCGAAAAATAATTGGAGATTTATGTCTCCAGCAATGGGGGTAGCTGTGTTTCAGTTTGCGGAATTTTAGGAGTACATTATTTTCCTTAAGCACTTCAATTATCGCATCATTGGCTTTGTTTACATGCTGGCCTGCAAACAATTCGGTATCGGGTAAAAATACGCCATTACTGCCTACGGGGTTGTATACTTCAAGGTCATATTTTGTACCGACAATATAATCATCCTGACCATGCCCAGGAGCAGTGTGTACAGCACCAGTACCCGCTTCTGTGGTTACATGGTCACCCAGAATTACCGGTACCTTTCTTGTATAAAAAGGGTGTTGCAATAACTGGTTTTCCAGAGCGCTTCCATGGCATCGACCAATAATGCTAAATTTGTCAGCTTCATAGCGTTCAAGCGCACTTTCATGCAGGGCCTCGGCAAGCAGCAGGTTAATGTTGCCAATGTGTGTTTCTGCTTTAACTAAAACGTATTCCAGATCCGGGTGGAGTGACACGGCCATATTAGCCGGTAGTGTCCATGGCGTGGTTGTCCAGATAACCGTCGCAACCGGCAGGTCATTTTTTTCAGCATCACAGGCTTTGAAAAAAGCATCGCCGTCGATAGCTTTAAAAACAACATCTATTGCAGAGGATGTTTTATCATCATATTCAACCTCGGCTTCCGCAAGCGCAGAGCCACAATCAAGACACCAGTGAACCGGTTTGCTGCCTTTGTGTAAATGCCCCTTATCAATTATTTTTCCAAGGGTACGTACAATGTTGGCTTCAAACTTGAAGTCCATAGTGAGATATGGGTTTTCCCAGTCGGCTAAAACACCTAGCCGAATAAAATCGTCTCTCTGTCCATTAACCTGGGTTTGAGCATAGTCACGGCATTTATCGCGGAAGGTTTTAGCATCGACTTTCTGGCCGGGTTTGCCAACTTTCTTTTCTACATTTAATTCGATTGGCAGACCGTGACAATCCCAGCCGGGAATGTAGGGCGCGTCAAAGCCGTCAAGTGTGCGGCTTTTGATAATAATATCTTTTAAAATTTTATTGACCGCATGACCAGTGTGAATGTTACCGTTTGCATAGGGAGGGCCATCATGCAAAATAAATTTTGGCCTGCCTTCGCTGGCATTACGAATTTTTTGATACAGATTATTTTCCTGCCATTGCTTTAGCATGTCCGGTTCACGTTTTGCCAGATTGCCACGCATGGGAAAATCTGTTGCTGGCAGGTTTAAAGTATCTTTGTAATCTTTTGTTTGATCGTTCACTTGGTCTGTTTCTCAATAATTTCTGGTTTAGCAAAATAATCTTTTGCCTGTTTGCTGTCTTTAATGATCTGTTGCTTTAAGTCATCAAATGAATCAAAACGAATTTCATCGCGTATTTTTTGTTTAAATTCTACACACACTTTCTGGCCATAAATTTCTTTATCAAAGTCAAATAGATGTACTTCCAGTTGCAAATGTTGTCCATCAACCGTAGGGCGTTTACCAATATTGGCAACACCGTTTGCAGATAACATGCTTTCTCCAGTAACATGTACTGCATAAACACCATGAACAGCCGTGGCATGGCGGTGTAGTTTTATATTGGCAGTTGGAAAACCAATCGTTCGCCCGCGTTTGTCTCCATGGGCAATACGTCCGCATATTTGATAGGGGCGGCCGAGCATTTCTTCTGCTTCTGTCAACTGGTTTTGCAGAAGGGCCTGTCTAATGCGAGTACTGCTAATGCGTTCATCCAGATAGCAGTGGCTATCGGTATTGTGTACTTCGAAACCGTATTTTTTTCCTGCATGCTGTAGTGTTTTAAAATCACCACAGCGTTTATTACCAAAACGAAAGTCATCGCCTACTAATAAATATTTTACATTCAGTTTTTCAAGCAGTATATTTTTTATAAAATCATCCGCTGACAACTCAGCCAGATGGTGATTGAATTTTGCACATAGAAAATAATCCACATTCACATTTTGCAATGCACACCACTTTTCTCTGATGCGCTGTAATCGAGCTGGTGCGGTTTGAGGATTAAAATATTCCATGGGTAAAGGCTCAAAACTCATAATACAGGCGCTTAAGTTTTTTTCATCCGCGGCTTTTTTAAGGTTTTTCAAAATCTCCAGATGCCCAAGGTGTACCCCATCAAAGTTACCAATCGTCAGGGCGCAACCGCGATGCTCATTATTCAAGTTGTGCAGGCCTCTTACTAGCTGCATTGGTAAATTATATCCGCATCAAAAAAGGATGGAATTATACCTGATAAAGCGCTTGATGTGGTGGTATCAATTAGTGTTGTAAGCTCTTTGGTCTAAATCCGCAGATCAGTAAGGTAATTGAGTAGATAATCGCTGCTATAGATACAAAACCCAACAAATAAGGGACCCTTTCAACTAGTGGCCAGTTTAGCCAGGTTTCTATAGGGGGCGTTAAATAGATCAGAAATACAGCCATAGATGTATTAGCAGCCAGGCACTGGAATAGCAGACTACCCCAGCCGCTCTGGTGTTGATATATACCCTGATGCTTAAGCCCGCGATAAAGCAGGAAGGCATTCATATAGGCTGAGCTGGAAGTGGCAAGAGCAAGGCCAGCATGTGGGGCTTCAAACCCTGTCATTACCAGGGGTATGACGAATAACAGATTTAGAAACATATTGGCAATCATCGCTATTACGCCAATACGCATAGGTGTTTTAGTATCCTGGCGGGCATAAAAGCCCGGCGCAAGAACTTTTATATAAATAAAGGCGGGCAGGCCAAGTGCGTAGGCCATGAGGCTTAAGGATGACATTTTTGTATCGTGTAAAGAAAACTCGCCATAGCCAAACAGGGTTGCAAGTAATGGACTCGCTAGTAGCAATAAACCCAGTGACGCGGGTAGTGCGATAATTGTGACCAGCTTAAGTGCCCAGTCCAGCGTCTGGTTAAATTTCTCAGTTGACTGGTTGGCATGTTGTTTAGACAGGCTGGGCAAAATAACCGTTGCCAGTGCGATGCCAAACACACCCAGGGGGAATTCAACCAGGCGGTCTGAATAGTAGAGCCAGGAAACGCTACCAGCGACCAGAAAGGAGGCAATAATAGTATCCAGTAACAGATTGATCTGGGCTACGGAAGAACCGATGATGGCGGGTAGCATCAACTTCTGAATTTGCTTTACACCTTCATGGGCGCGTTGAAACTGGGGTATGGGTAAAAGTTTCAGTTGTGCTAGAAAAGGTGTTTGAAATATCAGTTGTAAAAAACCCGCCAATGCTACTCCCCAGGCTAAAGCCATTACAGGTTGTGCAAAATAGTCAGCACCCCATACCGCTGCACTGATCAGCGACAGATTTAAAAGTACCGGCGTAAAAGCGGGTATAGCAAACTTGTTGTAGCTATTTAAAATACCGCCAGCGAAGGCAGTAAGAGAAATGAAAAAGATGTAGGGAAAGGTGATTGAAAGCATATCGGCAGTGAGCTGAAATCGTCCTGAATCTGGCAGTTCATCATCTGCAAAGCCCGGTGCAAATAGATAGACTAAAATGGGTGCTGCAAGTGAGCCGATAATGCTCAATATCAATAAAAAACCACCCAGTGAACCTGCCACATGGTTGATCAGGTTTTTAAGGTCTGCAAAGCTCCGGGTTTCTTTATATTCGGAAAAAACAGGTACAAAGGCCTGTGAAAAAGCACCTTCCGCAAACAGACGGCGCATAAAGTTGGGTATTTTAAAGGCTACAAAAAAAGCATCTGTACCGCCATCGGCTCCAAAGAAAGTTGCGAAGATAATGTCGCGTGTAAGGCCCAGTATACGTGACAGGAAAGTCATCGCTGCAACCACAGCGGTGGATTTAAATAGCATGGTTAAATTTGCAGAATGTCATTATTTAAATGGTTCTTCGAGGGTTAAGGGGTGTAATCAGGCTAGCTGTTCTTCATGTGTAAAACAATTTGCTCATAAACATAAGCATTAATCAGCAGTTTTTGCTCTTCTGTCATCTCTATAAATTCTACGCCATATTTATTCAACGCCACAGCTGTATTATCAGGCGTGGAAATATTCCTGATAATGGCTTTAATGCGTAGATATTTTTTTATATTGGCAATTTCAAGTTCAATAGAAATATTGAGTACGTCCTTGATTTTACCGAGTTCAATTTTTGTCTGTAGCAAAGCGCCTGTAGCACTGGTGTTAAGCATGGAGATTGATAATATTTTATCAGGTTGCTGCCTGGTTGTTACTGAAACGACAATTTCGGTGTCGACTCTTTGCGAACCTCGAACAGTAATGCATTCGAGATCTTTAGGTTGGCTTAAATGTACATGGGGGTAAGGAGCACTATAATATTTTAAAACAGAAGACTCAAAACCATAAACATCGTTACCCTGCAGCATGCGAACGACAAAAGGCTGGCTTTCCTTTATCAGGGGGCGTTTTCCATTAACACTAGGCGCGCTAATAATAATGCTTTTGTTTGGGCTGTGACCAATTACTTTAGCGGTGAGCCTTTCTCGGCCATCCTGGGGGATAAACTGTAATTGAATTGGGTCGCCCAATTTAACGTTAAAGTCTTTTTTATCTTCCATACTTATATTTTTAGCAGTTGTAACAGCATATTACACTGATTTTTATAGTTTTAGTGTGTAATGTGGCGATAAAGTGTTTTCAGGCTTGACAAAGGCTTCCTAAACTGGAAAAATCTGCGCCCCGTCAGGATATTCTCTGGAAAGATTCTATAGTAATATTCTCAGACAATATCAAGATTTATAGGAAAGATTAAATTGGCTAATTCACCACAAGCAAAAAAACGTGCCCGTCAGGCAATCAAACGCCGTGCCCGCAATGTTGGCATGGGTTCTATGTACCGTACTTTTGTAAAGAAAGTAGTATATGCAATCGAAGCTGGTGATAAAGCAGCTGCCGAAGCGGCATATAAAGTAGCCGTACCTGTTATCGATAAAATGTGTAACAAAGGCCTGGTGCATGCAAACAAGGCTGCTCGCCATAAGAGCCGTATGAATTCACGTATTCGTGCTATGTCTTAAGTCTTTATGGCTTATTCCAGAAAAACCGGCCTTCGTGCCGGTTTTTTTGTATGTGGTAATTTCGATTAAACTGGTAGGGTGGTAAATGACTCTGTACAGTTCTTGGTGTTATCATAACAGGGTACCGCAGGCGTACAAACAAAACGTTCGGGCCTATTAGCGTCCATTTGCGGAAAAATGCTTTTAATCTTTTAAACCAGTACCAGGTTATCCCGATGAATCAACTCAGCTTCATCAACATACCCAAGCACCGCTTCAATTTCATTAGAGCTCTTGCCACAAATTTTAGCCGCTTCTAGTGCATTATAATTTACCAGTCCATGAGCTATTTCTTTACCTTCATGATTAATGCAGGTCACCATTTCACCTCGAATGAAATTACCAGTCACTGAAGTTACGCCCACGGCTAACAGGCTTTTGCCAGATTTCAATAATACTTTGCTGGCACCTTCATCCAGGATTAACTGGCCGCATACTTTCAGGTGTCCCGCTAGCCATTGTTTTCTCGCGGCCATTGGCTCAGCATCGGGTAGTAACAAAGTGCCATTTTCCTGGGCTTTGGTAATACCTAGCAAGGCGTTGGTATTTCGTCCACTGGTTATTAAGGTGCTGGTGCCGGATCTTGCTGCACGTTGTGCAGCGCTAAGCTTTGTGCTCATGCCGCCCTGACCTAAGGTGCCGCCGCTACTGCTGGCCATTTTATGCAGTTTGGCGTCATTGGCCTGGCCGGTAGAGATAAAATCTGCGTTGGGATTTTTTCGAGGGTCTTCACTAAATAGCCCCTGTTGGTCAGTGAGAATGATTAATGCGTCAGCCTCAACCAGATTAGCTACTAAAGCGGCCAGGGTGTCATTATCACCAAAGCGAATCTCATCTGTAGCTACTGTGTCATTTTCATTGATGATAGGAATGACGCCCAGACCCAATAAAGACCGTAGAGTGCTACGCGCATTGAGGTAACGGCGACGATCAGATAGGTCGTCATGGGTAAGCAGTACCTGTGCGCTCAGAATATCGTGCTGTTTAAAAAAGGATTCATAAGCCTGTACCAGGCCCATCTGACCTACAGCTGCAGCAGCCTGTAATTCATGAAGTGCCTTGGGTCGGCTGCTCCAGTTAAGACGTACCATGCCTTCAGCAACCGCACCAGATGATACCAGTAAGACTTCCTTGCCCAGTTGGCGCAGCTTAAAAATTTGTTCGGTCCAGCCTTTTATGGCTTCCGTATCAAGTCCCTGGCCATCATCTGTGACCAGTGAGCTGCCTATTTTGATAACCCAGCGTTTAGAATTAGCAAGTTGTTGACGTGTTTTCATGTGTGAATTCTAACTTAGTAAATCAGGCTTTGACACTGGGATACAGTGAAGAGGTCTTATAAAATGTTTTTACCCTGTTTCCTTATGTCAGCATTTTATTTAGCGGGGTTTTTTGCTCGAATGCTCGCTTCAGCTGTTATGATTTTGTCTTTTTCTGCTTCGAGGTGGCTCATAATGTCGTAAATTAATGCTCGAGTCCCTTTTTTGCCTACAGCTGAAATGCGGTAGCTGGGGCCGCTCCAGTTCAAGCGTTCAATTATATCATCACACACCGCATCCGCTTCCTCACTGGATAGGAGATCGGTTTTATTAAGTACCAGCCAGCGTGGTTCGTCGAGCATTTTCGGATTATATTTCTCCAGTTCATGCAGGATAGTCTGGGCGCTATCAACCGGGTCGATCTGGTCAAAGGGCGCAATATCTATGACATGTAATAGTATGCGAGTGCGGCTCAGGTGTTTTAAAAATTGAGTGCCCAGGCCGGCACCTTCTGCTGCACCCTCAATCAGGCCGGGAATATCGGCAATTACAAAGCTCTGGGTGGCGCCCACTTCAACCACGCCCAGGTTTGGATGTAATGTTGTGAAGGGGTAGTTGGCTACTTTGGGTGTTGCATGGGACACAGCGCGAATGAGCGTGGATTTTCCCGCATTAGGTAAGCCGAGAAGGCCAACGTCAGCAAGTACTTTTAGTTCAAGGCGTAATTCACGACGCTCACCGGCGCTGCCCTCGGTGCATTGCCTGGGGGTTCGGTTAACCGAGCTTTTAAAGCGGGTATTGCCCAGGCCGTGAAAACCACCCTGTGCAACTAATAGTGTCTGGTCGTGTTCGGTGATATCACCGATAAGTTCACCGGTATTCTCATCATAAACCAGGGTGCCATTAGGTACCTGTATAAACAGGTCATCACCTTTTTTGCCGGTCATATTTCGCCCAGAGCCCTTAGTGCCCTGTTCAGCAGTGTAGGTTCTGATTGTTCGGAAATCTGAAAGTGTATTTAAATCATGGCTACCGATAAGGAAAACACTGCCGCCATCGCCGCCATCGCCTCCATCCGGGCCACCACGGGGTATGTATTTCTCGCGTCTGAAGCTGACCACGCCATTGCCACCATCACCGGCAATGACTTTTATTTTAGTTTCATCAACAAAACGCATGGTATAAGCCCTCTGTGTCG
>Ga0316207_10002179_pt1 | contig 20929 bp, 18 predicted proteins | sample 6weekpyrite_MG_FD_204943 | JGI IMG/M metagenome (GOLD analysis project Ga0316207, IMG submission 204943) | Microbial mat bacterial communities from mineral coupon in-situ incubated in ocean water Damariscotta River, Maine, United States -... | ecosystem: Environmental > Aquatic > Marine >...
CAGCTTAATTGTTTCTTGATAAACCGCAATTGCTTTATCCACTTGACCTTGAGAGGCAAATACCTGGCCGCGTAAAATACGTGCATTGATATTGTTTGGGCTGGCGTTTATAACCGCGTCAAGGAAACCTCCAGCTTCAGCAGGTTTTCCCGCTAGTAGATAAGCTCTGACAAGAGCAACAACAGGTTGAATATTGTCCGGTGTAGACTGATATGTTTTCTTTAATAGTGAAATGCTTTCGTCATAATCTTTTTTGCCAATCAGAATAGCGCTTATAATTTGAGCCGATGCGTTACCTTTATCACCTAGCGACTTAATCTTATCGGCCATTTCCTGTGCGCCAATCCAGTCACCCAAATTAAGACGAGTTTGTGCCAACAATCGCATCGAGGCAATATTTCCAGGTGATGCTACGAGAACATTTTGTAAAATTTTCTCAGCACGATCTGGCTGGCCCCTTTTTAACAAAAATCGGGCATAAGTAATACCATAGGCAGCATTATAGCGACTAGCTTTAAACGCTTTAAAATATTGTTCATCAGCAAGCTCAGGGGAACCGGAGAGCAAGTGGGCCTTAGCAAGGAAGAATAAAGCACGGCTTGAGTTAGGCGTATCGCGTAGCACAACACGTAAATCAGAGATAGCGGTATCATATTGTTGACGATCAATATTAATACTAGATTTAAGCACTATGCCATTTTCATTGCGATCATCCTTTACCAGAATATCTGTCACTACCTTCTCAGCTGCATCCTTGTCACCTTTGGCCAATAATAAGCCCGCTTTAATCCCCAGTGCTTTGACAATAACATCATTTTCGGCGGAGCTACTTGTAATATTTGTAATGGTGTCATTTGCCAAGTCTAATTGTTTATTTGAAATATAGAACTGTATTAAAGCAAATTTTAAGTCGTAGTTATTGGGCTCTTGTGCAACAAATTCAACCAGCTGTGCTTTAGCTGCATCAGTACCTTTAGTATAATTAAGCAATTGAATTAATTTTGTCTTTGCTTTGATGTCATCTGGTTTATTGCTAACGACCTTTCTAAATTCTTTCTCAGCATCATCTTTTCTGTCTTGTTTAATATAAAACTGTGCTAATGCATAATTAAAGGCAGGGGTTTCAGGGTAATAATTAATTAAACGTTTAAAAACGTCTTCGGCTAAATCCAGTTTAGCCAAGTTATCGAGTGCTTTAACTTTGATCAGCTGTAATACTATGTTCTTATCGTTATTTTTAAGACCTTGATCCAGGTATTCGATGGCTTTCTCAGAATCCTTTGCGCCAAGGCGCTCAATGGCTAATACAATTAACGCATCGATATAACCAGGATCTTTGGCGATGACTTGTTTTGCTAATTTAACCGCTCCTGGAGCATCATCAAGTTTAAATAAAACCGAAGCACGAAATGCTAATACAGCCAAATCATCTGGTGCGATACCTATTGTGGTATCACTCTTCTCAAGTGCCTTATCTAGTTTTCCAGCAACAAGATATAAGCGCCCTATCTTTATTAAGGCTTGTAGATGATTAGGTTCATTTAATAGTACTGCTCTAAGTAATTTGAATTTTAATTGATGGTTACTTTGTTTTTCTGCAACCAATACTTGGCCCCAGATAGCCTCCGTCATTGTTCGATTAATTTGCAAAGCATTTCTGAATTGAATATTAGCCTTGTCTAGTTCGTTTTTCTCAAGTAACTCCATACCATTTTCAAGATAGTTATTTGCTTTATCTTCCGGAGAGGAGCAAGCAACAAGGCTTAACGATAGACATATGAGTGCTAAATGCAGGCACTTTTTCAAAAAAACATCCTGTAAATTAATCATTATATTTATACCCTGGTTATCCTAATTGTAATTAAGTTTTGCGTTAATCTGGTACAAAATCTGATAATACTGACACTAGATTTTGTGATAATTTTCTTAGACGTTTATCGGCATCGTGTTCAGACTCACCAGGAGTGAGATTAGTCACCAATCTAATTAGTGCGCCATCTGTCCGATTTTCAAGTAAAGAAATTCTTATTAAGTCAAGCCGCGCTAGCGCTTCCTTGCTATACATTTTACGACCTTGCTTCAGCCAGTAATAAGCAATTACTGTTGAGCCTTGCTTGGTTGTCACCAATCTATTTGCCGTAAACGGTTTACCATTACGGTCATTTAAAACAACTGGTGTAACCGCCTTAATTACCCATCCATCTCCAGGTATACATACTTTTGGCGAATGAGGTATCTGGCCATAGCGCTGACTTTTATAGTATGAAATGTATACATTAATTTTTTCATTTTTAGAAGAGCGGAAATCACTATAATAATATTCAGAGGCGCCTGCGACTGCGACAACAGAGGTTGGCAAGGATGACTCATTTGCTCGCCATTCACCAAGAACCAAAGGAAAACTAGATAGTGGCTTGTGCGCAATCACTGCTTGTGATCTGGTTGCCAAATATGTAGAACTAGTTGCTGCCAGTACAAGAGCCACAATCATGTAAATAATAGTGTTTTTTGCAATCCAATTAATTGAATCAGCTTGTACAGGCGAAAGAGACGCACCAGGCTTGTTTTCAACTGCAAAAACTCTCCATAAACTTGGTTTGCCTGGTATGAATTTAATCAGAACCCATGCTATTAGCACTAAGACAATCAGTGCAGCAACAAAAACCACCCATCCCTCAAAGAAGTGTAAAAAGCCCTCGGTGTGGCTGGTGCCCCATTTCTCTGACAATAAGCCGGTGACACCTATACGGAAACTATTCATAAAGACGGTTACAGGTATAGTTGCGAGAAAAATCAACCAGCGCATCCACAGCGGAGCATGCATGATGTAACCGGCTATTGCCCCCATGCTCATTAACGGAAATAAGTAACGAAGGCCAGCGCAGGCCTCTGCAACCAATAATTTAACATTACCCATTTCGATAACATTACCTTCCAGATAAACAATTCCACCAAATAAACGAATAACCCATACTCCTAACTTAGATGAAATAAGCTGAAGGTTAGCTGTCAAAGAAGGCCCCAGTGGTGCAGGTAACGGAATAAGCAGAAAGATAATAAACATCGGTACGATAAGTTTACGGAATAATGTCCAACCACCTATTGCAAAAACAATGGCCAACATGAATACCCAAATACTGTACATTCGTACAACCGAAATTCCAGAGGCAGCGCCAATAATAAATATCAATAGTGCTAAGCTTGAGAGAAAAATACTAAACCATGAGGAATGGCTACTAGTTACTTCCAGGGTATCTCGGCGCCGATACAACACATAACCAAGCAAACCTAAAACCATCAAACCATGGCCATATTGCTCATCTTCAATCCACAAAAGCAATAACCCTGATTGATACATGAGCCAGCCAAAACTAATTAACAGGGTTACGCCAATAATAAGAACCTTATTATTTATATTGTAAAGATGATTTACCATGTTATTGTTGTTCCTCAATCCCTGAAAAGCTTCTAAGCTCGTTAATCAAATTATCCAAATTTTCATTCTGGGTTGAACCGGGGTTATATTCTCTGCTTTCTATTTTCTCAATCGCATCAGCTATTTTATTTTCGTCACTAATAACTATGATGCCAGATGTATCAATAAATTTTGATGCCGTCGCGATCTGGTGGTCATTGCGATGTTCACCTAGGCTGCCTTTTCTAGGCATAATGATAAGCGGTTTACAGGCATCAATACATTTGAGAATCGTTCCCATTCCAGCATGCGCGATAACAAAATCAGCATCTAAAAATAATTGCTCCCATTCAAACGGTTCTATATAACCACTACTTTCACAATTTTTTGGTGAAAAGTCACTGATACCTGATTGAACTACAATTTTATGTAGAGAGTTCTCTCCTGCCCACAGATCAACTGACTTTACAAGTCTGTCAAAAGGGAGTTGTGTGCCGACAGTAACAAATATCACAATACGCTGCCCTTGAAATGAGGGCCGTCAGTTAATGCAAGGTGAGGCCACTGAGTCAGCCACAAATCCGCAAAAGATTTTACTTTCTCTCCTGATACGGACATTTTTTCAACATTTGCGATACTATCCACCCAGATAGTTTTAGCTCCGAATATTTTGCCAAACACTAGAGCAAAAAAACCTGGTGCAGCGCCGGTGGACATAACAATATTAGGCCGAAGCCAGAGAACTAACCAAAAGACTTTAAGCGCTAAAAATACGAGTCTGACTTTTTCATCCAGATTAGCATCAGGCACGACAGATAGAGGCGCTGGTGAGACTTCAGACTCAACGCCTTTATTAGTTGTTAGGTAATGTATTTCTGCCCCTTCAAAGGCAGGTGACATTTTCCTCATTTGCACCCAGTGACCACCATGCGAAGCCACCAACAAAACTTTCTTTTTCATACCATCCCCTGCAAGCATTTTACCCTTTTATTTACGGGATGACATGTCTTTTTCCCATTGATAAGTTGATAAATTACGCAACTTTCTTTTAGCAAGCAATCTAGACACTAAAGTTACGTATAAATATATAGCCCATTTGGGCCATTTTAAGGGGGTTAGCAGCATACTTGTAAGTACATTACCGTAAGGTTTTTGCTCATTTTTTAGTAGTTCGGGGTACTTTTTTGCCAATTCCATTTGTCCTAGACGACTTCTGACTTTTATCTTTAATAACCAGCTCAAACTACTCGGTGCAGTAACAATAGAATAAGCCCCTTTAACATTACCTCTTTCAGACTCGGTAAACAGCGCTCTTACATAGCCATCGTCAGCAATTATGTCTGGAAATTTATTAAATCGCTTTCTCCCCTCTTCTGATAAAGCAAAAACACCAGCGCCAAGCATTCCATGTTGACAATACGGTAGTGACAACCATATTTCATAATAGGCTTTTACAGCCCAGCTGGATTTTGAGAGATTCATTTTTGGAGTCGGAGAAACAGCAAGTAAACCACCCAAAGAAAGTGCTTCAATAATTTTGTTTAACGAACCATCTGTTAATTGAATATCTGCATCCATATATATACGCGGATAAGAGCTGGCCTGTGAGTCGCCAAGATTTAAAGCATTGGTTTTGGATGGAACTGGTGTATCAATGATAGATACACGAGGTTCAAACCTACGTGCAATTTCAGCCGTATTATCAGTACAGCCGTTCGCAACAACAATGATATCAGCCGCATTGTTTGATTGGGTCACTATCGATTTAAGTGAAGTAACAATGACACTCGATTCATTATGCGCAGGTAGTATAACTGATGTCATAGACAAACCTTTTAGGTTAAGCAGTAATATATTACAAAGTTTTGTCATTAAATCCTTGGTACATAACCAATGATTTAGTTAGACCAAAGAATTTCTCTTTCCATAGTTTTGCAGCAGGAAAAATCTGAGTAAATTCACGTTGTGACATTAACCTAACTTCTTCTACTAATTCCTTAGCTTTTCGATACTCAGGAACAGGCCCTCTCCAGCCGCATCTTATTCTACGTAATAGCGAGACTCTAATTCTAACAGGCATCCATTGCCAACCAGGAATGTGGAAATGTGGTTCAATTGGGAACCAGTAATTCGGTGTTTGAATCCAAAATGACGTTGCTAATCGTTGGATTTCGTTAGCCATTTTTATTTGATTTGCAAAGGTGAATACATGTTCAATGACTGAATTGCTATATACAACATCAAATGATTTATCTGGATATTCGGATAAGTTAAGAGCATTGCCGTTTCTTATGCTTATATTTCCTTCATCATATTCTTCTACATTAAGGTTAATAATAGTTATATGTATTCCTCCCTTTTTATCCCACCCCCTTTGCTGCCAATAACTCAAAGTACCACCTATATCGAGTATCTTTATCTCCCCTTTTAGCTGTTCAAGAAGTGAAGCAAAAACAAGAAAGCGTTGTCCGCGCAATCTATTTGAAAGTGAGTCAGATGAACCTACATCTGCAATTTTACGAATATCAAAAATACTCATTCCATCTCCTCATTCATCGCATACCTATAGGCTTTCCATAATTGATCACCAAGCATATTCCTATAATTCCCAGCATCTTTTTGAGTGCCATGTTTACGCAAGTATCGCCCTTGCCCATTAATGCAAGAATTATCAGTTTTTGCGCCATAATTTTTTAGATATTCATTCATATTTCCGTTATAGGGTGCACAGGGATCGGGAGCAGCCCACACGCCATGATTAACCCAGCGATCTACATAGTTTAAAAAAGAAGAATTACCCCATTCTGCTTCAAGGCCAAGGAGCCGTATTACAAGAGCCGTGTATTTCCACGGCATGGCAGTACAGCAAACCTGATAAGCGCCACCAATCTCATGACCACCACCATCGATAAACCCATAAGGGTCTCGACAATCACGTGGGCCACGGCCTGATATTGTAGTTAGCCAATATCGTTTGTCAGAGCACTTTGCCCCATATAATGGACGACCTATTTTTTCACTAAAATACACTTGTTCATCTTCTGAAAATGAGACGTTATCAAGGACGGCAAGAAAGTCATTATTTTTAAACAAATACCATGCAAATAAAATCGGTAGTTTTCTACCATTACCATGCCCCCCTTTTCCTGGCCAACTTACGCCTCCAGCTGCCATAGACTCTAAATCAATAGACATTTGCAAATAATTAATTAGTGCTGATTTGTGTGATGGCTTATCAGGGTCGAAATCGTCAAGAAGAAAACGCAAAGCAGAAACAGCATTATCTGTAGCAATCTGTGCACCGTAGTCTGGCATGCTATCAACTGGATGAAGGCTTCTACCAACCCAACCTTCCAAATGATCAAGCATTACGCCCTGATATCTTCTGGATATATTATTGAAATCATTTTTTCCTACGGAGCTACAACAACTAGCAGGTAGAGACAAAAGACGTTCAAATACAGAATGCTCGAGGCTATAGGTTTTTTTTTTCTTTCCAAAATATCCAGGTCTAAATATGTGATCAGACTCTATTACCGACTCACCTGTAACGGTTAATACTGCTGCATACTTAATGCACGGCCTACATTTTTTCCCTTTAACGGGTATTAAGCTAATAGTCTTAACTACAGAAGAATTTGAAGGAATTAATGCAGGTGTTTTTAAATCAAGGCCAGCATTATAGCCGTTAATTCGTCTATCAAAGCCTTGTGTTAATTTAGAGATTGGGTTTAATTCCATACCATTTAGGCCATCTAACGATGCTGGTGACACACCAACTAATTTTAGTACGCCCGTCGAATCTACTGACACCCACCAGTCACCATTTGTATATTGCCCACATTTATATTCTTTATCAAAGGTAAAAACAATTTTATTTTCCGATGTTCCATATGTAATGCTGGAACATGCTTTTGATGTTGTGTTAGCAGAGCAAACTGATGAGACTGTTATTAATAACATGGTTATTAAAATCAATTCGTTTCGTAGCGACAATATCCTCATGAGTATATCTTAGTTAAAAGTTTTCCATTCATCTTTACGGGACACTATTTCGCCCCATACGCGTTTAGGCTCTACTGACGAACTTTTACCAATTAAAGAAAGAACAGAATGAGCAAAATACCTGCTGATCGGCCACAAAATCAATAGCCGCAAACCGGTCCATTGTAGAATTCGAGGAAAATGATATTTAATAAGGAGACTTTTTGCTCGAAGTAATCGTATCATCTTATCAGCCCTTACTTTTTCAGAAGCACCGCCGTAGTGAATAATTACCGCTTTTGAGGTTACCATTGGATTTGCACCAATATTTTTAGCGCGGAGGCATAAGTCGGCTTCTTCTCCATACATAAAGAAGTCTTTTCGAAATCCCCCTAGAGTAAGCCACAATTCCTTCTTTATCAGAAAGAAGCAGCCTGAAACAATATTTACTGAACGTATTCCCTCTCGGTCCCAACCACCGATCCCCTCTGGATTAAAAATACTGCTATTACGAAAAAGTGAAGTAAGCCCGATTGCTTGACAAAATAAACTCCAAATTGTTTGACGAGACCAACACGATGCGGGATTTAGTGAGCGATCATCAAATAAGGTTTTCCCGCCCCATATACCTGCATGATTATATCTATTGGCAAAACCATATAGTTTATCGATTGCATGATCTAGTACAACAGTATCAGGGTTCAAGAGCAACAGGAGATCAGATTTCGCTAGAGTAGCAGCAAAGTTATTGCCTGCTGCAAAACCAAGATTTTTTTCTGAAGCTATTAAATTAATTTTATCACCAAACTCTGATTTAATTGCATCAACTGTATCATCGCTTGAAGCATTATCAAGTACAATTAATTCATAGTTAATGTCTTTAGTTTCACAAAATACTGAACGAATGCACTCAAGAGTCATCTCCCTAGTGTTATAGCTAACAATAATGATTGAAATATCTGGTGCAGTCATTTTAGATTGCTCCTACTCGATATCTGTCATTTTCTACGGCATGCCAGGCTGTTGCTACACTAACGAGCAATCCAAGCAAAATATAACTTAGCAATAATGCCGGCCCATAAAGCCCCACTGACATACTTGATAAATCCAAAGCTATGAGGGCAGCGGCTAAGCCAAAGAGTAGCTTTCTACGTGGAATATTCTTTTCGGCTCTAAAGGAGCGAATGGTTTTTTTTATTGCGATCATATGCACTGTGATATACATAAACAGTGCAGGTAAACCGCCATACAGGGCAATAATAATAAAATTATTCACAACATCAATATGTAGGCGGCCATCAAGTAATGCTGCCCAATGGTGAGGCCAGTCTGAGCCTACTCCTACGATCCAGAAATCTTCTAACCGGGAAACAGCTACTTCAATTAGACGCGTCCTATACCATGCAGTAGAACTATTTAGTGCAATGTAATCTATCAGATTATAGAAATGCCTATTCGATAGTAGTTCCATCATAATGGACATAAAAAGTAGAGCATATAGAGTTGGCTTAATAAATGAAATTTTTTGATAGTACCAATTCATAGCAATCAATGTGAATAATGCAATCCACGGACCACTCGACATAGAAGAAAGTGTTGCAAGAACAGCAGACAAAATAACAGCTTTGGTTACAAAAGATGCAGAAATATATCCACGAGCAGACCAAATAAAGCTAGTTATAAGCATCATGGCCATACCGAAGTAAATAGATACTAACGTGCTACCTTGTGCCCTAAGAAACCCATAGCGAACTTCCTCAAAACCATAGATTCTAGAATTACCATTATTAAATATATGATATGGTGAATGCCAAGTAACTGCTTCAATTACACCTGCAGCACACATGACTAATGCGGTTAACCCCAACCCCCAATACATTTTTTTTATATCATTGGGGTTCAATACAGCCATGCGAGCAACAAAATACATCAGAGCAGTATCAAGCCCCCGACCTATCATTTGTGACACTTGGTAAAATTCAGCGTCGGCAAATATAGTTGCAATTACCGTCCATATCCAAATTGAAATCACTAGTGTGTCAGCCACCCCATAATTTATTCTGCGATGTCGTCCCTGCGAAACAAACTTAATCAAAAGAAGTATTGCGACAAGTCGTGGTACTGACATTTGAACAATGCCTAAAGGCACGCGTAAAAACTCAGGCCAAATGAGCATCGATACAATTAATATTCCTAGAGCAGTACCAGACTCACGGCGTGATAGACTCCAAAAGACAAATAGAACCGCAATTCCTATAGTAATATTCGTCATGATGAATTCGTTCTTTTTTTACTGCGGAATGTGGAGGGCTTATTTAATCCCTTACTATACACTCGTTTTACTGTGCCAATAATAGACTGTACTTTCCCTTTAAGCGTTAAGTTTTTTGCCCAATACCTAAACAGTTCGAAGCCTATGTACTTTGGGGTGGCAGCACCTAGTATTCTTAAAACAACCAATCTTGCCCATAGTGCACCTCTCGTTGTAAGAAGGTTGGGTTGTGAGCGCGGCAGTAAAGTAGGATCATTTTTTTCTAACACAATATAACCAGAAGCCACTGCAGAGTTAATAATATCCAAGCCATGCTTTGTACGTGCAACAATCAATGATTTCCCTAGTTCCCCATTCTCAACCTTTCTATACCACGGATCACCAACTGCTATATCAGCAAACTCGCCGGTGTGATCTGGGCAAATATAACAGCGCCATTGTCGATATTTTTGAAGAAACCCCCATGACTGCTCATAGGTTTGTTGCTTTTCTTCATTATGGTTAAATTTAACATTCCACATTCCCGGCCAACCATTTCCGCGAAACCGTAGACTAGTAATCGAATTTGAAGATTCAATATCATTTTCAGCAAAAAGATCAAGAACGCCTTTTGTGGAAGGAGTACCCGCACAGAAGAAAGAAATAACTAACCCTAAGTTTTTATCCAACGTTGGTCGTATTTTTCGAGATTCTTGTGCCGCAGCAACATCACAAGGTTTGCCAATAAAAACAGACTTCCCTTTGGCATTTTCAATTAGTGACAATCCCTCCGCTGGACTAGCAGGTGAATACCTTGAGCCCGTCCTCTCTAATAATTGTTTACGTGATGTGCTTATCACGGTTTCATTTAGATATGGAGCATCATTCTTAGCTCCTGTATGTAAGACCCCATTCATATCCTGTTGTTCAAGACAGAATAAAGCTAATGCAGTCGCAGCACCGCCACTTGAACCTGCAAACCTAATTTCATCATCTGCAGCGTAGCCTTCAAACACTTCAAAAATAGGCCCCCATCCACCAAGTAAGTCCTTATTGATATCCTTATTTTCTTTAATATTCTTGCTATGTGACAAGGATAATCCAGGGCAGATTTTAAGCGCCTCATGAGTTTCAGGTTGAGGGTTACTACGTAGAAATGGACGCCGACCATATTCGATAGCATCACCCATTCTATATCTAGATGGTTCAATATACGCACAGGCACCACAGCCCGTGCATAACTGAAACTTTACAACATCTTCTATTGAATTTACTTTCATGCAACTACCATAAATTTTTTTGGTCTACCTACTCAAACCCAACACGCTTTGCTATTTCACTACCTGTATAAGTTGGTTGCGCAATAGGAATTCTTCTTCTTATATATCGATTAAATGCCATTTTCAAAATTTGTTTCGTTAGTGGCCAACCAGTTTTCGTTACTTTAACTATCACTGTATTCAATGGAAGTTTTTTTATCCATTTTTTTCTCATATAGCTATATGCATCTTGATACCGACCACGTAGTGAAATCACTGGACTGCTATTATGCACAACAGGCGCATCAATTACGTATGCATGTAGACCTATGGCGTTAGCAGATTGCACAATATCAGTCCCGTACAAGTGGAATCCTGGCAAATTCTCATCAAAACGCAGGCCTGAAGATCGCCTTATAATTATAACAAGCTCATCAATCGAAATAACTTTCCGTGAAGAATAAAAATTAGAACCAATAACCCTACCTAGACCCGTAGACCAGCAGTGTCCTACGTGAGCACCGGATAAATCTATGCCGTACACACCAATAACTGCCCAATTCTGATCTTCTTTTTCAATATTAGAAATTTCTTGCGACAGTTTATTTTCCCACCCAACTGGAAAATAAACATCCTGGTGTGCAAAAATCAATATTTCAGATTCAGATTTATCTATACCACAATTGTAAGCTTTACCTGCCGAATTATAGTCACGCATTAAATAATGCGGATTATTTTTGAAAACGGAAGAACGCTCTAAGTTCAAAGCAAGAACATCATCATTATTAACAGCCGCTATTACACAATATTCATTCCCTGAAGGTAAGTTAGTCATTTAAGCACCAATCACTATTTAAAAAATATCCTTTACTTTGAATGTAGTGTAAGGATAATTTATAGGGTAGAGACATCATTATCTTTTCCTGCCAAAGATGCTTATTTGTGTCATAAACAAATGTGAGAATCTGTTAAAAGTGAAAAAGTTTACAATTGAAGCTTTTCGCCTATTTTTTGTTATAGGCCCTAATTTCTCCACAGTTATTCCGCAATCTTCAAACAAGCATCGAAAGCTCGTTGGAGTGAACCAACGTAAATGAGTTTTATCCATAACTCCTACCTCAACAAGTTCCCATTTCCCTTTTAGAAGATTCAAAATGATATTGTAGTGACTTACATTTGGACTGCTAGCCATTACTAGTCCACCTGGCTTTAATAGTTTTACAAGTTTAGCCATCACTTCCCATGGATCAACTAAATGCTCCAGCACCTCTGAGCAAATTAATACGTCAAATGTTTCTTCCTCCCAGGGAAATGAAATATCCTCAACATCACCAATAATAACCTCTGATAAATTGTTTTTGGCAATATTCGCCGCATCAATGTCTATATCTATACCTGCATAATAAATGCATTTTCCTTTATTCAAAGCCATTTCACCTGTTGCACCTGCCCCACAGCCAATTTCAAGAACTCGAGACTCTGTGCTATCAGGAAGTTGATTTACATAATCAATTCTTGCGTTAGAAAAATAATAATCTGGCTTTTCATTGTAAGATAATTTTTTACGATCCTCGGACATAAATTTCTTTACCTTATCATTGTATTAGTATTCTATTTAGATCTTTTGTAATAATCTAAAAGCAGCATTACTGATGGTGATTTAAATAAATATAACGTTGTCGCATAAACAGTGCCGAATAAAAGCATTGAAACAATAAGATAATATTGTTCTGAAAGTCCTGTTAGAAAGTATTCCCTGCTTATATATATAAGAAAAATCGCAAATAACGAATATAAAATATATCTAAATTGAATCATAAATACTGTTATCGCACGAATCCTTAATTCGTTCGAAAGCGCTTTAATATCTATCATGGAAGTAATAAAACTACTCAACAAAATAGACATTGCGATACCAGTCAAGCCATATATAGCCCCTATTAAAATCAGCCCAACCGAAATAACAGAACGAACAACATTTAGCTTTAAGGATAATTCAGGTTTTCCAATAGCACTAAAAACAGGATAAGCGATGGTTTTTGTTAAAAAGAAAATCCCAGAAAGTACTATTATTGAGAAAGGAGATGCGGCTGTAGCCCATTTATTTCCAAATAATAGATCTATAATATCGTCGCTCATGAATGATGAAAACATAAATATAGGTATACAAATTGCTGATAAAACCGCTATCACACCTATTAATTTATCAGCGATTTCATCAATGCGATCCTGAATTCTTGAAAATATACTTACCAAAACCTTCCCAATAGATGAATAAAGCATATCAACCAACGTCATGAATAGACGTTTAGCGATACTATAGTAACCCAGTGCAGTTGTTCCTAGTAGGACTGCAATAAGAGCCTCATCAATTCTGTTCGATATAAATATAAGTTTTTGATCTAATAATACTTTAAATGCATATGAATATAATTCTTTAATTGCATTGAAGTCGAATAATAAACTAGGTCGCCACGATGTAGCCGACCACAAAACAACAAGAGCAACAAATGTGGAAACAATATGCTGTCCAACAAGGCTCCAGACACCAAAGCCATTTATAGCCATGACAACCCCAGTAACCCCGCCCACAAGAGACATCAGCAAACCACGATAAGCTAACTGACGAAACTTATGCTCTCGAGTTAATATCGCAGCTTGTACGCGACTAAATGCACTTATTAATATAAGTACTGACAATACTCTTAGTATATCGAGTAATTCAGCTTCACTAAATATTGAGGCGATTTCCGATGCAAAAATAAAAATCACTGTCGCCACCAAAAGTGCAGATAATGTCAAGAGCCAAAAAACGGATGTCAAATGAGTATTAGTAATATCTTTCTTTTGAATGATAGCCAACCCAAGTCCTTGAGCAACGAGTATATCCAGGAAATCAATAATTAGCTTAGCTAGTGCGACTAAACCAAAATCATTTGGAGCAAGTAATCTAGCTAACAAAAGAAAAACCAATAGAGAAATAACTTTATTCCCCCACCTTTCTATATACCCCCACATTAATCCTTTTGCTATAGACACGGCTTGTTATCCTGATCGTGCAACTTAATTCTTATTAGTTATGACGCTAGAAATATTTTTTAGCTGTGAATTTGCTTTTTCAATTAACAATGGCATGATCTTTTCTAATTTAACTCGTATCGCATTGCGCTGATGAATGCTTTCAAATACTTTATCTACAATCTGCCTGGTTTTAAGAACCCGAGGATCGAAAACATGTTCACCTTGTGAGCATGTTTCAAATACACCCATTGCCTTATCACTATAGGATATTGTAGTTGTAGGAACACAACTGGATAAACTTGCTATCGTAGAGTGCATTCGCGTTCCACAAAACCAGTCTAATTTTGATATAAGCCATTTGACCTGCGACTGATCCAGTGATGCCGAAGCAATTTCAATGCGACTAAAATATTCTGGGCTCAAGCTATCCAAAACCATTTTACATGCATCGACATCGGACTCATAATGACCAGGCCTGTCCATTACATGTGACACAAGAATAATATTTCCTTTCGTCTCGCGTAAGATTTTATTTATCAACAACTTTACAGTTTCTTGATAGTCTGCGATAAATCCATATCGTGACTTAGAGTTTTCAGGACTGTTGTATATCAACCCGCTTATGTTGATGCCAAGCAAAGGCTCATTTTCATTTTTTATTTTTATCCATTGCTGGATCTTTTCACTGAGCATTTTTCTTGCACAACTAGGCTCAAGTGAGAACGCCACATCTACTCCACACCTGAATTTTTTTTGATCCAGTTCTTTTTCGAAAATTTCTTCTAATACAGAAAAGCTTCGCGAATCTCTTGCCCAAACCATTTTAGATCCTGAAATTGTTTTTTTTGCAGATTTTAATACTGAGGCACTATCGTAGGGGCCATAAGTTTGAGGAAGTAGTATTAATGGTTTACTTCGATTAAGGGCAATAATCTTTGGCCTATTAATATTATTAAATCGGTCTGTTCCGTATATATCACTAAAACTATCGCCACCTGACATATCTAAGATTGCGTCACATGAATCTACAAGGAAAACACCTTTATTCAGGAATGCTCCAAGTCGTCCTAATTTAGAGCTCACTAACATAGAGAAAATATTTTCTGACCGGTAATATCGGTAACCACCACGCGCTCCATACCTGATCAATTTTACTGACTTTTGATCATTGATAATCAATTGCTCTTCACGCAACCCAAGCCCATTATCAAAAACAACAAATTCCAGATCTTCTATATGCTTACTTAATCCTGTTACTGTGCTCATAAATAGTGCAGACACGCCCATATTTGGTGTATCAGGAGCAGCGCCAAATAGTGCCACTCGCTTTTTATTATTTTTATTACTCATATTGAAGATATTAAATTTTAATTAATAATCGTAATATTCGTTTGATTTTTTGCTTTCAGACTTATTTAACACAGTACCAAGAAGTTTGTCTGAATCAATGTATCGCATTGTTTCAGTTAACTGTTCATTGCTCACCATGCCATTGCCAACTACAACGAGTACGCAGTCTACTTGTGACATCATAATCATAGCGTCATCGCTACCCAATAATGGTGTAAGATCAAACATAACAATTCGTTCGGCGTAGCGATCACGAATTTCTTGCACCAGGTTGCCGACTTTCTGTGACGAAAGCATTTCAGACGAATGAGAAATTGGCATAGCAGTTGGCAGTATAACCAATCGATCTAGTCCCGGGTTAACAAGAGTTTCTGCTACCGTTGCATCACCCGTTAGCACATCATTTAATGATGGACCGGGTGGTAGCCCGAGGTATTTTTTTATCGACGGTCGGCGCAAATCAAAATCGACTAACATGGTGGTGGTGTTAGTGTGATGCGCAATACTCATCGCAAGGTTAATAGACACAACTGATTTGCCGCAGCCTTGTGTAGGCGATGTAATAGCCATTGTACGCCAGCCTCTTTCTTGCATTTTATTAATGACTTGCGTGCGCAGGATGTCAAAGCCTAATGATAGATGGTCATTTTTGTTAAATGAAACAATGCGGTTTTTGGCTAGGACTTCAGGGTCGAGTTTAACCACTCGGGTTTGTTCATAGACTATATCTGATGTGTTCGAAACCGCTTTCGATGGCGCTTCATTATGTGTTGCTGGCTGTTCTGGTGTCTCAGCCACAGCGGATGGCTCTACCGGCTTATTACGCTTTGACTCCTCAATAGCTTGTTTTATTTTTTCCATATTCTACACCGTCATCCGAGTCGCGCTAAAATTTTAAAGAATAAAAGATCTAGTTCCATATATGCAAAATGTATAACAAATAACGATATGAAAAATAGTACAACTATTGAAATGATGGTTCTTTTGATTAACCTCTTTCTTCTAATGTATTCATCGCTGGTAGTTATATATGGTATTTCTACAAGTGGTGCTTGACCCGTTACTGATGTAAGTGCTCCCTTTCCTCTGACTTGCCGATTTAAAACTTCTAACAGTAATGCCACACCACCAGCCACAGCAAAAGCCAGGAACAATCCTATAAGCAAAATTTTAATACGATTTGGCTTTACAGGTTTGTCAGGTAAAACAGGTGGATCAATAAGGCTAAATCTTTCTGATTTATTTTCACCTTCCAGGTTTTCAGCTATTTGTGCACTTAGTTGTTTGGATTGTATTTCCTCGTATTTCTTTAGTGCATTGTTATGATCGCGTAACAATGAAGATAGAGCTAATTCGACTTGCGGAGTTTTAATAATTTGTTTTTCAAGGTCTACAATCTTCTGTCGCATTGGTTTGCGCTGTTGTTGTAGTGAAGCCAGCCTATTTTTCGCTGTTGCAATTAATGACTTAATTTTGACAACCAGAGGGCTATTCACATCAGTAGCAATAGGAGAACCTATTTCGTTTGTTGCGTTTTTTTCTAAGATAGAAATTTTACGCTTTAAGGTGCGTACGGTTGGGTGTGTATCTGTATAAATAATGATTGCCTTGCTATATTCTGCTTTTAGCTTTTCAAGTTCAGACATTTCTCCGGCAGAACCTTTACCTTCCATCGCTGCAGTTAGTTCTAAATCCAAACGTGTCAGCTCATTTTTAGTTTCCTGGTAGTCTCTATCTAACTCGGCTAAAATAGATTCAGTGCGTTGTAATATATCTATTTTTAAACTCAAATGTTCAGGTAATGCGTCACCATTTTCCTGTTTATAGGATGCAACAAGACTTTCCATTTTTTCCAGATCACTTTTCAGGCGCTTGGCTTCCTGGCTTAAAAACTCTGTTGTTTCCGTAGCACGTTCAACGCGTGATTTTATGTTTTCATCTAAAAACAGGGTAACTAATTCATTAGTTACTCTGTACGTAGTAACTGGTGAACGATCTTCAAAAATAATATTAAAAGCAAAAGTGGTTTGTGCGCGCCGACTCCTACCTTTCTCAGAGCTTAAGAGATCAATTTGAATTTGTTTGCGAAAGTCATCAATGAGCTCCGATGTGACACTGTTTTCACGGCGATTTTTGTAGACACCATATTTGTCCATTATCCTTAGCAAGTTTTCACGTGTCATAACACGTTGCTTAATCACTTGAATGCGCTCGCTGGCAAAACCAGTAACAGAATTTTGAACAAACTGAGAAGGGATTTGCTGCGACTCGATCAAAATTGTACCCGTTGATTGATAGACAGGTGGTAGAAGCACTGCAAAGATCGTAGCCGTTAAAGCAACAATGATGAATGTCGCTATCATTAATAGTGCACGGCGACGCAAAATATCGATATAATCATGTAGAGTTAACTCATAATCTGCATTGCTGTCCATGTTACTCATAATCGCTAAAAGTCCGAAAGTTTATATATTATTGTTGCGGTGAAACTATTACTGGAAGCATCGGAAGTCTCATCATCCCTATTTCGATGTGATGCCGACAGACGAAAATCCCACTCAGGCGCAAGTGCTCGCGTGTAACTGGCTAGCAAACGAGCTGTTTTGTTTCGGTTTGAAGTTAAATTTTCCCGGTAATTAAAATTCACGCCTAAATTTTCTTTTCCACTTAAATTATATGTCCAACCAGCCGTGAATTGATTTGATTCATTAATTACACCCGAGCCACTGGGTGAGCGTGAACGTGAGATTCCTGCGCTAGTCTGTGTTCTTTCTGTCATGTAGCTAGCATCTAGCATAGCTTGCCAACCTGATTCGCTATTTGAACCACTGGTTCTATTGATACCGACGTTACCATCAATATTAAACTGTTCGTTAACAGCCCATGAGACGCCTACATCAATACTTCTAAAGCTCGTTTTATTATTACTTGCCGGTTCAAAACGTGAAAACGAAACCCGGGCATATGACTCTAGTTGTTCGCTAACACTGTATCCAAGTCGTGCATTAATGCTTTTATTGTCGTAGTCGTTAAGGCTACCGGCCTGATTATCAAATTCGACTTTTGTTACATCTGCATTGAGAGCAAAGGTGTATCGTTCACTCAGTGCAGTATTCCAATTAGCCCCAATTGAGCGCGTTTGGCGAGTATTATCGTTTGCAACTAAACCTGTATCCTCAAACTCACTGATGCGTGTAGATTGTTCAGAGAAGTTCGCAGTTAAACCAAATTGACCTTTTGCATAAGTATGCGTCCAGGCTAAACCGAGTCTTGGATCTTCACGATCGGCACTGGCTGATTGATTTGAAGAACGTTCAATATTTAAACCCAGGTTCACAAAGAACTGATCATTGCCCTGTGTCGCCATAAGTGAATAATCAGGTTTCAAGGTACTACGACGAGCAGATTCTTTATTGTTAGACGCTAAACGGGGATTGCTTTCATATTCTAGCGAAAGAGGCAGCGTTATCGACTGCTGTAATGTAAGAGCAATAGCAGTATCAGGAAAGATGGCGAGTAAGCCCAGCCCTGCATATAAGGTATGCTTCATCATTGCTTTTATCATTATTGTTGAAGAAGTTGCCATAAGAGACTAATTTTACACAGTTTATAGCAAAATACATCAAAAAAACGACTAAGGGACCAAAATAGTGTCGTCAGCCTGCAAAACGTAATTAGAACCTAGGTTTTCACCTTGCAAAAGGTCTTTGTAAGGAACATCCAGAGTCTTTTTACCTCGCAATACCTTAATTTCATCCAGATCGGCGAAACGGTCAAAGCCACCGGAAATACTCAAAGCCTGTAATACAGTCATTGGTCCTTGCAACGGAATAGAACCTGGCGTGTTGACCTTACCCAAGATGTATATTCGGTTGCCATCAGTACTTTGTACAATCACTGTAACTTCAGGATCTGGTAAGTATTTCTTCAAGTTACTGGTAATCATCGCCGCAACATCTGAGGATGAGTGCCCTGCTACTGAGATTTGACCGGCCAATGGAAAGCTGATGCTGCCGTCTGGAAGGACACGTATAACCTTTTTCAGCGTATCATCCCCCCACACAGAGACATCAAGCACATCACCCTGTCTAATTTGATAACTACCCGCCTGCAAAAGGCTAACTGGCATCACTAATATCAATAATAACGAAAAGACTAATTGTTTGAATTTCATCGAGATCCCTACTCTATATTAGTAATCATTAGTGAGTGTAATAAAAAAGGGGGGCAAAAGCCCCCCTTTCTAATACTATAAAACTTGTATTAGGCTGTGCGAGTAAAAGCACCAATCATGTTTGATTGAGTTGCTTTCTTTTTGCGACGACCTATGAAGCCAGCACCAAATAATGCTGATGCGAACAGGATACCTGCAGCAGGCACTGGTACAGTTGATACAGTTACGTCAAATGCGTAGTCTGCCGTTCTAAAGTCACCAGTTACATCTTGGTAGTTAGTTGTACCTGAGTCAGTGAAAGTACCAAATGGCTCTGATGGGAAATTAGAAAACTGTGTCAAAACTAGTTGATATGTTCCTGCAAGTAAAAATATACCGTCTATTAATGAATCAAATGCTGCCATAGTAACTGGGTCAACAAGACCGCCAGCATCATCGTTCTGGGCAATAAGTGCACCAGTACCTACATTAAATAGTGATAAAATAGGGTCAAAACCACCGGCAACAACAACATTACCGTCAGCCTGAGTACCACCGCCATAACCAAATGTTTGTGCTGTAACCGTACCCGATGAAGCCATAAAAATAAGCTGAGTGGCCACATCATTATCATTACTGAAAGTACCAGTGTATGAATCTGTATTAACTGTCATAGCTGAAGCTGTAGTTGACATTGCCAACATACCAACAGCTAATAGTAAGTTTTTCATTGTTTTCATAATATGTTCCCCGTATCCCTGCATGCATTAATTATTTAAGTGCAATGTATCACCCAAACCCGTCATTCACTATGACCCGATCGGGTCATTTTGTTCTGAATTTGTAAGCATTTTCTGATTTTTGCGTCTACGTATTGCCGCTAGCCCAAATAACGCAGAACCAAAAAGCCAGGCTGCTGCGGGAACCGGTACAGTACTGACATTTATGTATGCGTCACTGCCGTCAGCGGGTTCGCCACCTAAGCTATTAGGCTCTAATGCGATACTCGTCACGTGTAATCCGACTCGAAAAATGCCTGAAGTAATCGCAGAAACAAGACCATCAAAATCTAATTCTGTACCAAAAGTGACCAAAAAGCTTGCATATTCCCCACCCTCATCAACACCATTGGAGTTGGGGCCGCTTTTTGTTTCGCCGTAATCAGCGTCAAACTCGGTAGACAAGGTATTGCCTTCGGGCAAAGTGGGGTTATTTTTGGGCTTGAAATCAACCCCGCTACTTGAGTTATCCAGGCTGAACAGGATTCCTGCTATGTCTGTATTGCCTATATCAAAAAACACGCTCGTAATTGACGAGTCAAAACCAACATTATTGTAAAATTTGAATTCAGCGCCTGAGGTGATTTGTACCACTGTAGCGGATAATTGTCCTGACAAATCAGGGCCACCATCAGCAACCACCTCGGTAAAACTAAGCGTTGTCGCATGAGCAGTAGGCACAAAGAGCATCAACAGCAATGCTGCTAAAGTGTCTCT
>Ga0316207_10002180_pt1 | contig 20916 bp, 19 predicted proteins | sample 6weekpyrite_MG_FD_204943 | JGI IMG/M metagenome (GOLD analysis project Ga0316207, IMG submission 204943) | Microbial mat bacterial communities from mineral coupon in-situ incubated in ocean water Damariscotta River, Maine, United States -... | ecosystem: Environmental > Aquatic > Marine >...
CCAGTTCCATCCGGCTAAGGGTCTATGAGCGGGGTGCGGGTGAGACACTCGCTTGTGGTACCGGTGCTTGTGCAGCTGTAGCAACAGGTATATATAGGGGTAAATTGCTTGAAAATGTAAAAGTCAGTTTACCCGGAGGCGAGCTTGTTATACGCTGGGGTGGAGAAAATGAGGCGCTTTATATGACCGGGCCTGCAACCCACGTGTACGAAGGAAAAATATTGCTGTGACAAATCAGGTAAATAATCAGTCTGGAAGATCAGGAACATTAGAGCTGCCAAGTGAGCAGCAGGTCGTAGATTACCTGATGGAGAATCCAGGTTTTTTTCAGCAGCATTATCCATTACTAAATGATCTGGAAATTCCACATGAGTCTGGTAAAGCCGTATCTCTTGTTGAGCGACAGGTGGCGGTATTGCGAGAGAAAAACCAGAATTTTCAGGAAAAGCTACGTGAAATGGTAGATGCCGTTCATGATAACCAGCGATTGCATATTAGTTTACATCGATTGGCTGTAAATCTATTTGATACGGATAGTCTCGATGACATTTTAGGTGTGGTTGATGATGAATTACGTCATAAGCTGGGTACCGATTTTGTTTATTTTCGTTTATACAGCGAAGGCATAGTGCCCAGCGAAGGGCAGGGCATGGGCCATACTTATGTTGGGAAAGACGATGAAATATTACAGGAATTTTCTGTTCTGATAGAAAAAAGCCGAATTCAGTGCGGTCATTTTACTGGTGAACAAATTAACCAGCTATTTTATGATGATGCCCCAGAAGTGGCCTCAGCAGCGATTATCCCCATTTCAGACACGGGAATTCGTGGCCTGGTTGCCTTAGGTAGTTGTGATGAGCAGCGCTATCACGCTGGTATGGGTACCGACTTTCTTTGTAGTCTGGCGGATCTTATTGGTGCCGCCATGCGTTCGAAATTGTCTAGACAGGCATAATTTAAAACCTGTTCTGGTGAGTGCACAGTCTAATAACTTACGTCATCGTGGTTTGTAGGCAGGTTCTATAAATACCCGATGGGTCAGTTGAATTTATATGGTGGGTTTAACTGAATGAAGCCGCATTCCAGGCTGTTAGAGAAAGATCTGATACATTTTTATCAATTTCTGCAGTCAGAAAAACAGTTTTCCCCCCATACGCTTAAAAATTATCGTCGGGATATCTCTCGATTTATGGTATTTCTTGAAGATCAGTCCGTGACTGAATGGCATGTAATTGATGAGCAGCATATACGTCAATTTGTGAGCCTGCTTCATCGGCAGGGACTGGGTGGAAAAAGTATTCAGCGACTGTTAAGCGCCTTGCGCCGGCTATTTCGTTTTCTGTTAACCGGTAATCATATGTGTATTAATCCTGCAGCAAATGTAATTGCCCCAAAGTCAGAGCGTAAATTGCCCGATGTAATGCATCCGCAGGAGATTGAGCACTTATTACTCTTTGATAGTGAAGATCCGTTAGTCATTCGTGACCATGCAGTGCTTGAATTGCTTTATGGGGGAGGGCTGCGAATATCAGAGTTAATTGGGTTGAATATTTCCGACATTAACTGGCAATCACAACAGCTGAAGGTGTTGGGTAAGGGCGATAAAGAACGTTTGTGCCACTTTGGTAAGCCGGCAGCAATGGTTATGAAAAAGTGGTTAAATTGTCGTGAAATGATGGTCAAAACTGGGGAAAAAGCCGTTTTTATTAGTAAGCGTGGTACACGATTAAGTGCTTCAAGCATACGTGTTCGTATTCAGAAGCTGTGCCGGGAAAAGGGAATTAATCAACGTGTTTACCCCCATTTGATGCGCCATTCATTTGCATCTCATATGCTGGAGTCTTCCCAGGATTTACGTGCGGTACAGGAGCTGCTCGGGCATGCGCATTTAAAAACCACTCAAATCTATACCCATCTGGATTTTCAGCAGCTGGCCAAAACCTATGATGCGGCACATCCACGGGCACAGAAGAAAAAATGAGTCTCGAATTAATGCTTGATTCAAGCCAGAAAGCGCTTCAGCTCAGCACAGTAGTGTCCGATAATTATTGTACAGATATGCACTTGAAAAATTCACCTATTAACCTCATTTAAAAAACCTTGCGTTTATCTTGAAGGGAGTTTGTTTTGCAAACCACACTACACGGCACCACAATACTCTCGGTGCGAAGAAACAACGAAGTTGTTATTGGTGGCGATGGCCAGGTTAGCCTGGGTAATACGGTAATGAAACCCAATGCTGTAAAAGTGCGTCGTTTATTTAACGAAAAAGTGCTGGTGGGTTTTGCCGGTGCCACGGCGGATGCATTTACTCTATTTGAACGATTTGAAGGCCAGCTTGAAAAACACAATGGTCAACTCGTACGCTCTGCGGTTGAAATGGCTAAAGACTGGCGTACCGATCGCATGCTACGTAAGCTTGAAGCAATGATGATTGTAGCAAATGAAGAGGCTTCATTAATTATCTCAGGCACGGGTGATGTGATTGACACCCAGGATGACCTGCTGGCAATTGGTTCTGGTGGCAGTTATGCACAGGCAGCGGCCAGGGCACTATTTGATAATACCGAGTTAAGTGCCCGGGACGTGGTGCAGAAGAGCTTAAATATAGCCGGTGATATTTGTATCTATACCAATCAGAATTTAACGTTAGAAGAAATAAAATACTAATTTTCATCGTACCCCGACATTAGGCTAAAGCTAACTCCTGCAATACTCTTTAGTTTGCCTGGATTAGTTTAAGCGTTTGGACAGGGATACCAAAAATACATCAGGTTTAAAATTATGTCTGCAATGACACCGAGAGAAATCGTACAGGAACTGGACAAACATATCGTAGGTCAGGACGAAGCCAAGCGGGCCGTTGCCATAGCATTGCGCAATCGCTGGCGTCGTCAACAGGTTAGTGAAGACCTGAGAAATGAAATTACCCCAAAAAATATCCTGATGATTGGCCCCACCGGCGTCGGTAAAACCGAAATAGCTCGCCGATTGGCTAAACTGGCTAATGCGCCATTTATTAAAGTGGAGGCAACTAAATTCACGGAGGTTGGTTATGTTGGCCGTGAAGTTGATAGTATCGTGCGTGATCTTGTCGATATGTCAGTTAAAATGACCCGTGAACAGGAAGTTGCAAAAGTTAGACACAGAGCTGAAACCTCAGCTGAAGACCGTATTCTTGATGCGCTGCTGCCCCCCGCCAGAAATGAGTTTGGTGAGCCTGAAGTTACAGAAGGTAGCACGCGTATGAAATTCAGGGAAAAACTACGTGCGGGTGAATTAGATGACAAGGAAATTGAGATTGAGGTCAAGGCCGAGCAGGTAGGTATTGAAATTATGGCACCTCCCGGCATGGAAGAAATGACCAATCAGTTACAGGGCATGTTTCAGAACATAGGCAGTGATAAAACCAAACTTCGTAAGCTACGTATTGAAGACGCACGTAAAATCCTCATTGATGAAGAAGCCAGTAAAATGGTCAATGAAGATGAGCTTAAGCTGAGTGCGGTGCAGAATGCTGAACAAAATGGCATTGTATTTATAGATGAAATAGATAAGGTTTGTAAGAAAGGTGAAACATCGGGAGCTGATGTTTCGAGAGAGGGTGTACAACGAGACCTTTTGCCACTAGTTGAGGGTTGTACCGTGAGCACTAAATATGGCATGGTAAAAACGGATCACATGTTATTTATTTCATCTGGTGCATTTCATATGGCAAAACCATCTGATCTGATTCCTGAATTACAGGGTCGGTTACCAATTCGTGTAGAGTTGAAAGCACTGACTACAGCAGATTTTAAGCGCATATTGACTGAACCAGATGCCTCATTAACTGAACAGTATAAAGCACTTTTAGATACTGAAGGTTATGGTCTTGAATTTACCGACTCGGGTATTCAGCAAATCGCCCAGGTTGCACATGATGTAAATGAACGTACTGAAAATATCGGTGCACGTCGTTTACATACTGTTATGGAAAGACTACTGGAAGAAGTTTCATTTGAAGCAGCTGATAGCACAACAAGAACACTGAGTGTCGATGAGGCTTTTGTTGAGAAAAATCTCGGTGAACTGGTACAGGATGAAGACCTGAGTCGTTATATCTTATAATTGATAATTTACTGGCATAAGTAAGCGCTTAAAATATATGAGGCTAAGTGTTTACTTTTTTGGGTGCAAATAATATTGCCATCATCCTTTAAACTAATTTCATGTAAAATACATCCTCATTGACCTGGGATGTATATGCATTCGGAGAATTGATATGGCAGAACCAAGGCCAACAAATATAAACCTGCATCAGAAATCACGTGTTCTGGAAATTGATTTTGATGATGGTAGCCAGTTTAAATATAGCACTGAGTTCTTACGCGTGCACTCACCCTCGGCAGAAGTGCGGGGGCATGGGCCAGGTGAAGAAACCTTACAGGTCGGAAAATCAGATGTAAACATCAAGGCAATAGAACCCGTTGGCGTTTATGCTGTGAAGCTGGTATTTGATGATAATCATGATAGTGGGCTCTTTACCTGGTCATACTTATATGATCTGGGTATAAACTATGATGCTAAGTGGCAAGACTATTTACAGAGATTAAAGGACGCGGGACATAAACACGCGGAATTGAATTAGAGATAAGAGATGTAGCATGAGCGATGAAAAAACCCATTTTGGCTACCAGCAAGTACCTGTTGGCGAAAAAGCAAAACGTGTAGCCGACGTATTTCATTCTGTTGCCGATAACTACGACATTATGAATGATGTAATGTCATTTGGCGTACATCGTTTATGGAAACGCTTTACCCTGAGTCAAACAGGTCTTAAAGCCGGGCAAAAAGTATTAGATCTGGCTGGGGGTACTGGTGATCTGGCAATTAAAATGTCAACTATGGTAGGGCCTTCGGGTCTGGTAGTGCTTTCTGATATAAATGGTTCTATGTTACGCCGTGGTCGAGAGCGACTAATTGACAATGGTATTGCCGGCAATATCGATTACGTGCAGGCCAATGCCGAGTGTCTGCCATTTCCGGATAACACCTTTGACTGTATCACTATTGCTTTTGGGTTACGTAACGTAACCGACAAAGATAAGGCATTGCGTTCCATGTTAAGGATATTAAAACCCGGTGGGCGGTTGCTTGTGCTGGAATTTTCAAAGCCTGTGGCTCCGGGGCTAGCTACTATCTATGATCAATACTCTTTTAAGTTACTGCCATTAATGGGCAAGTACATTGCTAAAGATGAAGAGAGTTATCAATACCTGGCGGAATCTATTCGTATGCACCCTGACCAGGAAACTTTAAAAACCATGATGGAAGATGCAGGTTATAGTAAAGTGAAATACAATAACCTGTCAGGTGGAATTGTTGCCCTGCATAAAGGTTATAAAATTTAGAAGATGGATCTAGACCAGGCATTAACCGCGAGTATAGAAACTGCACTTAATCGTTATTTGTCATTAGATCCAGGAGCGTTGTCGCGTTTTTCCTCTCTTGAAGGCAAGGTCATTGCCATAGAAATTAAAGGTATTCATAAAACACTAAGCCTGTTTCCTTCGGCCGATGGTTTTTTAGTGCTTACAGATTATGACGGTGAAGCAGATGCAATTATTTCTGGCTCGCCAGTTTCACTTGCAAAGATGGGGCTGGAAAAAGACCCTAAAGACCTGATATTTAGTGGTGAAATTGAAATTTCAGGTGATACAGCTGTAGCTAACGAGTTTAATCGCCTGTTATCGAAAATTGATATCGACTGGGAAGAAATCCTGGCAAAAAATATCGGTGATATTGCTGCCCATAAAGTCGGAAATTTAATTAATGATGCAAACCAGTGGATAAAACGCAGTTCAAAGTCCGTGTTTATTGATACGGGCGAATACATACAGGAAGAAATTAAATTAAGTCCGTCTAATGCAGAACTAAGAAAGTTCATCAATCAAGTTGATGAGATTCGTGAGATCGCTGACAGGTTGGAAGTACGAATTGATATATTGAAAAAAAATAAATAAGAGGTTTTTAATTCTAACTTTAATTTCTAATTTGACTAAATAAGCTTTCTTATTTTCTGATTAACAACAAAAATTATAAATACACTCTATTTTGTGTAAGTGCAGGTTTTGAAAAAATATGATACAAGCACGACAATTATTGCGACTTTTACACATTAACTATGTTCTTGCACGCCATGGGCTGGATGACATTATCTTTGCGATCCATCTGTTTCGCCCATTCAGATTTCTAATTTATGTAATGCCCTGGAACTGGATAGCCAGAAACAGGGCACCCAGAGGGCAGAGAGTCAGAGAGTCACTGGAGGAGCTAGGGCCTATATTTATTAAGTTTGGCCAAATGCTTTCTACAAGAAAAGATCTGTTACCTGAAGATGTCGCAGAAGAATTAACCGCACTACAGGATAAGGTGCCACCATTCGAAGGAGTAAAAGCTAAAAAGTTAATTGAAAAGGCGTATGGGTTAAGTGTGGAAGAATGCTTTGATGAATTTGATGTTAAACCACTTGCGTCCGCATCAATCGCTCAGGTTCATACGGCCAAACTTAAAAATGGAAAAGAAATTGTCGTTAAGGTGTTACGTCCGAAAATTATGCCCATCATAAAACGAGACATTGCTCTGCTGTTTATTATTGCAAAACTTGCAGAGCGATATTCAAATGATGCGCGGCGTTTAAGGGCTGTTGAAATTGTTGAAGAGTATGAAAAAACAATTCTCGATGAGCTGGATCTTATGCGAGAAGCGGCTAATGCAAGCCAGCTACGGCGTAATTTTGAAACCAGTAAACAGTTATATATACCAGAAATATACTGGGATTATACTCGTCGAAATGTAATGGCAATGGAACGTATTTATGGCGAGCCAATGGCGAATATCGAAAAGATGAAAGCTGCTGGTGTAAATATGAAATGTTTATCTGAGATGGGTGTAGAAATATTTTTTACACAGGTATTTACACATAATTTTTTCCATGCAGATATGCACCCGGGAAATGTATTTGTAGATATACAGGATCTAGAGAATCCGAAGTATATTGCAGTTGATTTTGGTATCGTGGGTACATTGAGTCCGGAAGACCAGCGTTATCTTGCAGAGAACTTTTTAGCTTTCTTTAAACGCGATTATAATAGAGTGGCACAACTTCATGTGGATTCTGGATGGGTTCCAGCAGGAACCCGAGTTGATGAGTTTGAATCAGCGATTCGAAGTGTCTGTGAACCGATATTTGAAAAACCTTTAAAAGATATTTCATTTGGTCAATTGTTATTAAGGTTATTCCAGACCGCCAGACGATTTAATATGGAAGTTCAGCCCCAACTGGTTTTATTACAAAAAACATTACTTAATATTGAAGGCCTGGGTCGTCAAATATATCCTGATCTGGATTTATGGCTGACTGCCAAGCCATTTTTAGAAAAATGGATGAACGAACAGGTAGGGGCAAAGGCGCTACTAAAGGTATTTAAAAAAAATTTACCCTATATTGCAGAGAAAATGCCCGATATGCCTGAATTATTGTTTCACGCTATTAAAAAAATTGCTGAGGGTGAAGATCATCAAGATCAGGCAACCGCTCTAAATAAATTAAATTATAAAATCGAAAGTAACCACAGGAAATTAATATATATATTAATCGGATTGTCTGCATTTATAATATCCGCAATAATGCTTGGTCAGTCACAGGAAGTTCATCGGCTAATTTTTAATGTACCCATATTAAGCTGGGTATCTACTGGTATAGGTAGTATATTTATCTGGTTAGGTCTTAGGAGGCACGGGTAAAAAAATTGAGAATTCAGAAATTTCTATGGCTTGAAATGGAAACAAATATAAAACTAATAATATCGTTTGTTATTTTATTAGCTGCATCTAATGCAAGTGCCGTAGATCCTCGCCTTAACTGGAACACTATAGAATCCCAGCATTTCTATATCCACTATGCCGATGGCTATGAGCGATTGGCACAAAAAGCAGCCAATTCAGCAGAACAGACTCATTTAAGGCTTGAATCAAAAATAAACTGGCAGCCAGATGATAAAACACATCTTGTGCTTAGTGATGAAACAGATTCCCCAAATGGGTTTGCCACACCGATTAATTTTAATCGCAGTGTTTTATTCATGGCACCACCTGACTCGACAAACACCCTGGAAGATTTTAATGACTGGTTGGATACACTGATAACCCATGAGTATACCCATACATTACATTTAGATAAAGTAAGCGGTGGAGCTGGCATATTACGTAGTATCTTTGGTAGGCAATTCTTGTTTTTTCCAAATTTGTATCAGCCAGGCTGGTTTATTGAGGGTCTGGCTACCTATCATGAAACAGACGAGCTTGAAGGTATAGGTCGAGGGCAAAGTACACTATACAAAATGATGATGCGTACTGAAGTAAGCAGTGGTATTAAGCCTGTAAGTCAGGTTAACTTACCAATACGAAGCTGGCCTATGGGTACGGTTGCCTACTTGTATGGTGTGCATTTTTATCAGTTTATTGAAGAGGTTTATGGGCAGGAGAATGTTGAAAAGTTAATAGAAAATTATAGTAATAATGTAATTCCATTTATGATCAACACTAATTCACAGCAATTGTTTGATAAAGATATAACAGAACTGTGGGATGAGTTTTCTATCTGGTTAAAGAGACGATATATGCCGGAGATAAGTGAACTGAAAACAGCGGGCCTGGTAGAGGGGAAAAAAATTAGTGATTCTGGTTATAATACTGGGCAAGTAGAAGTTACAAATAATGAGGAAGTTTACTATATTGAAAGTGGTGCATTTGAACATGCGCAACTGGTGCGGCGAACTGATGATATAACGAGAACAGTAACTGAGGTTCATAGTGGAGCAAAAATAAATATACATCCAGATTCAGGTGTATTGGTAATTCAAGATGAATTCTGTGATGAGTATAATTTATATAGTGATATATATCTTTTAGAAAAAAATGACAGTGATCTGAAGCAAATAACCAAATGTGGTCGTTACAGATCAGCAAGCTGGACAGCTGATGGGAAATCCATCATTGCCGTGAAAACTGAGAAGGCGAAAAGTCAGCTTGTATTATTGAATAAACAGGGGAAAGAAATAAAAAGTTTATGGCAGGGAAATGATACAGATATCATTACCCAGTTAAAATTTTCACCTTCAGGTATGTTTATTATCGCAGCCGTTTTCAGAACAAAGAATGGATGGAATATTGAAGAGTTTGATATAAATAAACTTAAATGGACAGCAATAACGAATGACCGTTACATTGATATGTATCCCGCTTATAGTGATAACGGGGAATCAATTTTATTTAGTTCAGAGCGAAGCGGCCAATACCAGATATATCGATATAAAAAAAATAGCAGATATTTACAACAGTTAACCCGCGTTGCAGGTGGTGCATTTAATCCACAGCAAATAAATCAGCAATCTGCACTCTATTATGTAGGATATAATTCTAATGGTCGTGATATATATCAATTAGAAAATGTTGAGGAAGTATCTAAAGCGCCATTACTAGAAGAAACTCTCAAACAGCTTACATTGGCCCCGATTGTTGAAACGGGAAAAGCTGAGGAATATTCAGCACTATCAAGTATGCGCCCCAGGTGGTGGTTTCCATTTATATCACTGAATGAAGACCGAAATGAGTATGGATTAATTACCTCTGGAAATGATGCTCTGGGTATACATAATTATCAGCTTGATTTTGCCTATGACACCAGTAATGACTGGTTAGTTGGTAATATAAATTATTCATACGCTAATCGATTTTCAATTGGCTATCGGCGTAGTACAGAAATAATAAGAGATAATCTGGGTGAGTTTGCAGTAGCCAGGAGTGTAGATGATATATTTTTTTCAATTGGTTTTAATCAGCCAGGTATAGAAAGTCAAATACAGTATCAACTGGGTGCGGTAGTAAGTGAGTCGACAGATGGCAGCCGAGCACTTGGAGTACCAGAACTTGATGATACTAAAGATAATCTTCTGGGTGGAGCGATTATCTTCAGGAATACTCAAAACTATATTCGTTCGATTAGCCAAAGTGATGGCAGAAATGTGCGATTATTAGCTGAAACGACAGAGGCCCTTGAAAGTGATTTCACTGGTGAAGTTTATACTCTTGACTGGCGTGAATTTTTAAGTGTTGGGCAACAACATGTTCTGGCAGTTAGATTAGTGCAGGGTTGGGGTACTAAACAGCCGAAACCATTTCGTCTGGGTGGAGAAATTAATGAGTTTGGTGTTTTAGACTTTATTAACCCAATATCAGAACCATTATTTAATAAACGACGTTATGCTTTAAGGGGGTATGCTGAAGGTCTGTCGAATTTAGCTGGTCGTCGTATGCAGTTGCTTACAATGGAGTGGAGGTTTCCGGGTAGCCTGGTTGAACGTGGTTTTATGTCACCACCATTAGGGATTATCCAATGGTCTGGAAGTGTGTTTGCTGAAACAGGGGCCGCTTATGAAGAGACTTCACCTGAAGAATATTATTCAAGTGCTGGAGTTGAGTTACAGGCAGATATTAACCTGTTTTATGGAATAACAAGTAGAATGCGTCTTGGTTTTGCCAGTGGGTTAGATAAAGATATTGGTGAAGATCGGATCTATTTTAATTTAGGTGCATCGTTTTAATAGCAAAAATATAAGGCTATTACTACTTCTATATCATTGGCTAAAGGAGTCGTCATTTTTACGGGCTACAGTCTTTTGCGCGATGGGTCAGGCAAAGACGTTTAATGTCTTGTCTGAAGATTTTTAGTTGAGATAATTATTTTTTTATAATAAATTTCTAATCTTTTTTCATGAATTCTTCGTATCTAAGTGTTTCGCTAGATTGAAAAACTTTTTCATAGTTTTTCATATTACTTTCCAGCATACGTTGAAACTCAGCGGTAAAAAAATCGATACCCTGTTTTTGCTTACCCATAAAATCTTCAAGATTTCGTGCGCTGGAGGCAGCAACATAAGCACTAAAACGTGATGCGGCATACATGAAAGCCGTGTTTACAATGTTCTTGTCTTGTGTTTCTGCGTGCTCATTCGCTACATTGATAAAGCTATCGGCGAGTTTGCGAAGCAGTTGATCCTGATCGGTATTAGACATAATGTAATTCCTGAATAATATACAAATGAGAGTTAAAGTTAACAATAAGAGAGAAAATTATTGAAATCAATTGTTTTAGGCTAAGATGCTAGACTTTTATATAATACCTACAGATTAAATAATTCGCTTGAATTTTTAGCCGTAATAGCTGAAATGTGATCGTTGCTGGTTTTATGTAATTCAGCAACGCGCTGAATAACATCCAGAATGAATAAGGGCTCATTTCGTTTGTCTGTGGAATTGGCCACAGGCTGGTCAGGTGCATCTGTTTCAACCAGTATGGATTCAAGTGGTAACTGTTGTACCAGTTTATGAAGTCGTGTGGACTTTTCATAGGTAATTGCTCCACCAAAGCTAAGATAAAATCCAAGTTGTATTAGTTGTATTGCCTGCTCGTAACTTCCTGAATAGCTGTGTACCATTCCTCGCAAGCCCTTACGCTTCTTAACGGCCTTAATAACTGCTTCTGTTGATTTTCTGGCATGAATAACCACGGGAAGATTAAACTCAAGTGCTATATCTAATTGCTGTTCAAAGTATAGTGTTTGTAAGTCAGTATCTAAATTTTTTAGATAAAAATCCAGACCACACTCACCAACAGCAACGGGATTGTTTGAATCAATCCAGGATTTCAGATCGAGTAAATGCTCGGGTTGATGTTTATTAATAAAGTATGGATGAAGACCAAAGCAGGGATAAAGTGAGGAATATTGATCGCAGCAGGATTTAATTTTTTGCCAGGTGGATTTCATTACACCAGGAACAATAATTTTTTCTATACTAGCGGAAGATGCGCGTTGGATAACCTGGGCACGGTCAGCATCAAATTGCTCAAAGTCGATGTGACAGTGGCTATCAATAATCATAATTATATAAACAGAGTGAGTACACCGGTAAAGCCATATAATAAACTTTTATGTATTTCACCGTTTGCAAAAAAACCTGCCAGAGGGAAATCACCTAGTACGGAGTGAATTAAACGAACCTCCTCTGAATTAGTACCAAACTGTCTCCTGCCTCTACCCAGGCAAGAAATATAAATAGCACCTTTGATGGGTGTAGATAAGCGAGATTTTAATTGCAGTAACATACGTTGCATGTCTTCCAGTGCAGAGTTTCCATCACGACGACAAAAAACTATCTCCTGGTCATTTTGCAGGTAATCGGCAATGGCTATGAATTTATTTTCTGGATCAACACCTATTAACTGGCGAATTGTATAATCACCTGTATCGGAATTTTTATTAATCAGTCCGGCAAAAATATAATTTGAAGCCTGCTCCCAGTCACGGGCAATAACTTCACCCGTGTCATCAGTCAGTACATCTAGAGCAGGTATATTATCCAGCATATAAGCTATGTTTTTTTCACCTTCGGTAACGCGGTGCCTTGGGCCAATGGGTGTGCAGCCCTGAGAGAGGTTACTGAGTATTGGGATTTGTTGTGAAAATAAAACACCATTTATACCGCCTGTGGATGGTTTGTCTGCAAATTGTACAGTGTGGCCGTGTGATGAACTAATTCCACCTACTAAAAAAGAACCTGGTATGTCATCACCTAATTGGTGTATTAAGGGTTGAACTCTGGTGTTTTCTGGGTCGACATGAATTAGCCCAACATTGAAATCATTATTGTTACACCAGTTTAGAAGTTTATCGTTAAGGGGCGAGGTGTCTTTAGTAAAGTTAGGTAGTATATGAAAATCAGCTTCATTGAAATCAGCTATCATGATTACTATCGCTTTCTGGTCGTAGTATTCCTTCTGCGTTGCAATTAATCCGATACCTGTACATCCTGCCCAGTGATTTAGGCCGGTTCTCAGTTTTAATTGATTTAAAATATATTCTGATTCTTCAGAGAGAAGGTCACTGAGATATAAAAAGCCGAATGTTGCTTCAGGTGGTATGTCACCTAGCTGTTTTATACACTCGTCAAGTAAGTCTGCAGTAGAATTGTTTGCGCAGTGGGCAAGGAGAAACGTATTCATCTAATTAGTGTAGTTGTTTATGTTCTTAAATGAAAATGTGAATAGCCAGAAAAATGCTTTGTAATTATTGTTTTTAACCAGATACAAAAGAGCCAGCATATAGCCGGCCCTTTTGAATTTAAGAGTAAAAATTAGCGTGATTTTTTTGACTTTTCAATCATGTCATGGATTATCGGTGTCAGGATAATCTCCATTGCAAGTCCCATCTTTCCACCAGGTATAACAATGGTGTTGCGACGTGACATAAATGAATCATTGATCATGTTGAGTAAGTATGGGAAATCGGTGCCGAATTTTGCTGGATCTTTAAAACGGATGACAATAAAGCTTTCATCAGGCGTCGGGATGTCACGAGCAATGAAAGGGTTTGAAGTATCAACCGTAGACACGCGCTGGAAGTTAATGTCAGTTTGAGAGAACTGTGGAGTAATATAATTTACATAGTCAGGCATACGGCGCTGAATTGTATCAACAATTACATCGGCAGAATAACCGCGCTCAGCGTTATCACGGTGAATTTTCTGAATCCACTCAAGGTTAACTATGGGAACAACGCCGATACCTAAATCTACATGTTGAGCAATATCGTGGTTTTCTGTTTTTGCAAGGCCATGTAGACCTTCGTAAAACATTAAATCTGAGCCGCTTTCGATATCTTCCCAGGGAGTAAATTCACCCGGTTTCTTATCAGTGCCCAGGCGCGCATTATGTTCAACAGCCTCGGGTTCAGAGTGCAGGTAATAACGTTTTTTACCGGTTCCGTTTTTACTATATGATGCAAATAGTTCTTCTAATTTACCAAATTCATTGGCATTTTCACCAAAGTGACTAAAGAAGCGATTGCCTTCTGCCTCGTGCTTGGCCATTTCAACTTTCATTGCTGCGCGGTCAAAAGCGTGGAAGCTATCACCCTCAACTACAACAGGGGTGATTTTTTCGCGATGAAAAATATGTTCGAAGGCTTTTTTAACTGTAGATGTGCCAGCACCAGATGAACCAGTAACTGCAACAACAGGGTGTTTTTGGGACATGATGTCTCCTTAACTTATTGATATTTAAAAATTTATCACCTGTGGAGTTTGCCAATTTTACCACAGGCTACTGAAATTCTGTTAGCCCAAAAAAACAAGGGCCATTATATGGCCGGGCACGTGGCCGGCTATTTTAGCGATTTTTGGGTCAGGGTGCTAATTTAATTGGTATTAGATTATATAGTGTTTGTTTCAGGTTAAATTGATTGGGATCTGAACCATGAGTAAAGGCCTTAAAACAATCCAGCATTAATCCACATATGCACAGCAATACTTGCGAAATAACCCAGCATAATCACTGGTGTCCATTTTAAATGCCCAAAGAAAGTGTATTTACCCCTGGCCTGGCCCATTAGTGCAACCCCTGCTGCGGAGCCAATAGATAGCATGGAGCCGCCGACGCCAGCGGTTAGTGTTACCAGTAGCCATTGGCCTAATGACATATCCGGCATCATGGTGAGCACGGCAAACATTACGGGAATATTATCAACGATTGCCGAGAGAACGCCGACAAAGATATTAGCCGGTGTCGCATTCATTTCGGCGCTCAGGTTTAATGCATTACCCCACTCGGAATACATAAGTTCCGATGCTACACCAAGATAGCCGATAAAGCCCAGGCCACCGACACATAACACAACGCCGTAGAAAAAGAGCAAGGTGTCCCACTCGGCGCGGGCAACACCATCGAAAACATCAAAAGGTACCACGTCTCCCATCACGTGTTGGGGATGGTCATGGTCATTGGGGGGGTGTCCTGAGCGCTTTGGAAATGGGTTTTCTTCAGGTAGTAACCAAAGAATTTTAAATAGGTCAGGCCTGTGAGCATGCCGATAACCGGAGGCAAGTGCAGGAAGTTATGGAAACTAACCGCAGTAATAATAGTGCATATAAACAGGGCGATTATGCGCTTTGCCCCGCGTTTCATAATGATAGTTTCGCCATCACTTTCCGGGTGTTCATCAGGTACTGCAAAATGCATTATGGCAGCGGGTATTAACCAGTTAACCAACGATGGAATAAATAAAGCAAAGAAGGACCAGAAGTCCACAGCGCCATTGTAAGCTTCGATGGATTTTTGCCAGACCATTAAAGTGGTGATGTCACCAAAGGGAGAAAATGCACCACCCGCATTAGCCGCTACCACAATGTTAACGGCGCCCAGTAAAATAAATTTATTATTAGTACCACCAACCGCCATTACAACGGCACACATTAACAATGCAGTAGTGAGGTTATCGGCGATGGGTGAAATAAAGAAGGCGAGTACGCCGGTAATCCAGAATAACTGCCTGAAACCGTAACCTTTCATGCAGAGCCATGAACGCAATGCATCAAATGCCTGGCGTTCCTGCATGGCATTAATATAGGTCATGGCCACTAACAGGAAGAGCATCAGCTCGGCATATTCCAGCAAGTTATGCCGGACGGCTATTTCAGCTTCATGGGTGAAGCCGTGGGTGGCATACACATAGGCAATAAGCGACCAGATAATACCTGCAGCGAGTACTACAGGTTTTGATTTGCGAAGATGAATAAACTCTTCTGCCATAACCAGCGTGTAGGCGGCAATAAAAATTGCCAGGGCGACAAAGCCAACCCAGTGTTCAGTAAGGTTAATCCAGTGTTCTGCCTGTGCAGATGCCATGCTTATTGAAGGCGTGAGAAAAAGTAAGCTACAAACTAATGAATTTAATTTTATTCACATTTTATTCCCGTTAATTTTTTCTATGATTATAGGCAAAGATATGGGGCGGTGTTGAAAGTAAAACTATATGGGATTGGGGGTGAACAAATTGGTAGGTAAAAAAAAGGACGACCACTAAAGGTCGTCCCTGGTTGTTAAGTACTCAGAATTTATAACCAGCACCCACACTGATAACCGTAGGGTTGATATCTACATTAGAGGTGCCTACCGCTGCAATTTCAGCAGTGGTTTCAATATTAATATAACGAATATCCGCATTTAAAAACCATTTTGCATTGATGTCATAATCAAAGCCCACCTGTGCTGCCAGTCCAAATGAATCATCCAGTTCCAGGTCGCCACCTAAAGCGTCTATGGTCGTATCATTAAAAAAGACAGTGTAATTCAGGCCTGCTCCAACATACGGGCGAAATTTTTCTTCTGGGTTAAAGTAGTATTGAACACTCACCGTTGGGGGAAGCTGTTTGGTTGATCCAACTTTGCCCATACCTTCTACAGTAATATCATGTTCAAAAGGCAGGGCTGCCAGTACTTCAAAGCCCAGGTTGTTGCTCATCATATATACGAAAGTAGCTCCCAGTGTGGTGCTGTCACCGGCTTCAGGAAAAACTGTTGGATCGCCGGTAAAACCTGTGCTGTCGTCATTAGGCGCAACCTGGGTTGCGGTAAATCGCATAAACATATCGCCCTGCTGAATGGCCTGGGCTGAAAATGATGCCGCACCCAGGCATAAACCAAGACTGACAGGGGTTAAAATTGTTTTCGATATATTTTTGTGTTGTTTCAATGTGCTCACCTGCAATGTAACTATTTTAAAGGTGGAGAAAATATCAGAATATTATTATATGGTTTTGATATAGATCAGTTTACGACTATACAAACCTGTACTCCTGTACCAGGAGTGACAGGGTATTGATTCAGGTCAAATCCTCAGGTACTCACCAAAAAAATATAGTTTTTACTTTGCATTAGTGAGATAAAAGCTATTTACCACGGAGGTACACAGAGGTCTTAATGGTCTGCGCTGTGCGCTTAACTACCAATTTAAGCCTTATCTCTGTGGTTAAATCTTTTTATATTCTGATTAGCAGGGTATGAGTCAATCGGTAAATCTGTAGATAAAGCTAAACTGATGATTGGCTTGATCGTTTGACGGCAATCTCTTTTAACATACCTATAAATGAATCAACGGTTTGCGGGCTTAAATTAGCGAGATTATATGCAACCCACAGGGTGCGATTAATATGCAGCTGGTTAATCTTGATGTGGTGGAGGGTCTTTCGTTCAATAAGACTTTTAACTGCAAACTGGGGTAGAAAGCTGGCCTGCTTACCGCGTTGTAAAATTTCAATAATGGTGTCTGTGGAGCCCACTTCCATATCGATTTTATTCAGTTTCATTGCCTGTTCCTGCATGGTTTTATCGAGGGTGCTGCGAATAGACGACTGGGCTTCTCGTAAAACAAAATGTAATGCATCAAGTTCTGACAGGTCAATTATTTCTCTACCCCAAAGTGGGTGTCCCGGGCCACAAACCAGTAAAAGCTCATCCTGCATCCAGGGTTCTACATTAATGTTTGGATGGCGGGGCGACTGCTCTAGCAGGGCTATATCTGCCAGACCGGTGGCTAATCGAGTATGAATACGTCGAGAATAGCCAAGCCTACTTTCTATGCGCAGGTCAGGCTGCGAATCTGCAAAGTGCATTAATATATCCGGAAGAATATCTTCGCCAATGGCAAAGGTCACCTCCAGTCGAAGTCGATTATGACCGGCACGTAATGAAGCCAGGTCATCTAATAAACTGGACTGGTGCTGTAAAACCAGTCTCGCATAGGTATAAACCTTTTCCCCTGCAGCAGTTAGTTCCAGTTTGCGTCCCTGTTGTTGCATCAGGGGCACCCCATAACAGGCATCGAGTGAGCGCAGACGCTTCGTCACTGCTGGTTGACCTACATACAGGGCATCAGCGGCACGATTTACGCTACCTAATTCAACAACCGCCTTGAGGGTGGCCAGAGATTTATAATCTGGCAGGTTAATATATTCCATTGAGGAATATTAAAGTATTTGAATTCAATTGAATAGTCCCTTTAAAAGGTGCATTATCCGCCTCGCTTTTCATGGACCCCCCTCAAGTTACCTGTTTAAGGTGCGAATCATTTCCAAATGGGAATATACCCAGGAATTTGTCGAGTGCACCTGTCGTATCCGGGTCTGATAGATCAGTCTGAAAAAGTAATACTAAATTGAGTAAATACCAGGCAGCTTACACTGCTAAAAGTGCTTGCCTGGTTAGAGTGTAATTGAACTGGAGAAAAACAATGACCGCAATGGCCGATGAGGAAACAACAGTGGCACTGCCACAGAAAATTTCCACTAAACAGATGGTGGCAGCTGCTATATTCTTAGCAGCGGCACTGGGCTTGTCACAGGTGGTGCCAAGCATAGAAATCGCCTGGGTAACCGGTATTTTAATGTTAACGATTTACCTGTTTGCATTTGAAGTTGTGGGTGTTGATGTGGCGGCTGTATCAGTTATGGTCATTATCGGTTTATCTTCACTATTCGCACCTGTTATGGGTTTACAAAAAGGCCTGGTCGACACCAATCACCTGTTTGATGGTTTTGCCTCTAATGCGGTAATGTCAATTATTGCGGTTATGATTATTGGCGCAGGTCTGGATAAAACCGGCCTGATGTCAAAAGTGGCCGCATTTATACTAAAAATTGGCGGTACATCTGAGACGCGTATTATCCCAATTATTTCTTCTACCGTGGGCGTGATTTCATCATTTATGCAGAACGTAGGTGCCGCTGCATTATTCTTGCCTGTTGTGGCTCGTATCTCAGCACGTTCCGGTTTACCCATGTCCCGTTTATTAATGCCAATGGGTTTCTGTGCAATCCTGGGTGGCACGGTGACAATGGTGGGTTCGAGTCCGTTAATTTTATTAAACGATTTAATACTCGCATCAAACCAGGCATTACCTGCTGACCAGCAAATGGAAACCTGGGGCCTGTTTTCGGTAACGCCTATAGGCCTGGTTTTAGTTTTTAGCGGCATTGTCTATTTTGTACTTGCGGGCCGTTTTGTGTTACCTGCGACAAATAACGAAAGCTCTACTTCTGGTTCTGACCCACTGAGTTATATTCAGGAAGTTTATGGTGTGGGTTATGCCCTGTCTGAACTGGTTGTAACAGATAACAGCCTGTTCATTGGGCAGACTTTAGATGAAATAGAATCAACCCATATGATGCGTATCATTGCCAGTAAACAGCCGGGGGATGATTTACGTTTTGGCCCGGGTTCAATAGCCCGTGATACAGAAATTAAAGCGGGTATGGTGCTAGGTATAATTGCTGAGCCTACCCACCTTAAAAATGTGGCTGAAGGTTATAAACTGAAACTGCGTAATGAATTGCGTACTTTTGCAGAATCTTTATCCGCATCTAAAGCCGGTGTTGCTGAAGTGGTTATTCCACCGGGATCAAGTTTAATTGGTAAGAGTGCCCGTGATGTTTGGATGCGTAAAACCTATGGATTAGCATTAATCGGTTTACACCGGGATGGTGAAACTAAACGTGAAGGTGAAGACATTCGTAACATGCCTTTTGTTGCCGGTGATACGCTGGTTGTTCACACCTCATGGGATGCTTTGCAACGAATTGAGAAAAATCGCGATTTTGTTGTGGTAACAACAGAGTATCCAAGAGAAGAAGAGCGCCCACATAAATTAGTTCCGGCATTAGTGTTTTTTGGCGTCGCTTTATTCCTGGTGTTATTTACTGATCTGCGTTTATCAGTCGCCTTATTAACAGGTGCCGTCGGCATGATCTTGTCTGGGGTATTAACCGTTGAAGAAGCCTATGAAGCGGTAAGCTGGAAAACCGTATTTCTGCTTGCCTCGTTAATTCCTTTAGGTGTCGCGGTTGAAACGACCGGAACAGCGAAATGGATTGCGGAACAAACCTTATCAGTGATGGGTGACAGCCCTGAAATTTGGGTTGTTCAACTAGTTGTTGCAATACTCGCTACATTCTTCACCCTGGTTATGTCGAATGTAGGTGCAACGGTTTTACTTGTGCCTTTAGCCGTCAACATTGCACTTCAAATACCCGGTGCTAACCCGGCGGTATTTGCATTAACCGTTGCCATTGCCACATCTAATTCATTCCTGATTCCAACGCATCAGGTGAATGCCTTAATCATGGGGCCAGCGGGTTATCGTGTGCCTGACTTTATGAAAGCGGGTGGCGTCATGACGGTGTTATTCCTGATCATTATGATGGTCATGATGAACGTGGTATTTGGTTAAATAACTAAAGTAAATATGTTCTGAGCCTGGTCGCCAGCCCATACTTGTATTAAGTATGGGCTGGCGATCTGGGTTATAGAAATCATGAGGTATTGCCGAAAGGGCCAGGCCGTAAATCTAATAAAATTTTAGAGTAAAAAAACATGTACATTCTAAAAAACAAATCCAGTATCTTAGTAGCGGCTTTCACCCTGTTATTTTCTGGTGCTTTATTTGCTGCTGATGGTGCTAAAGGCTGGGACATGACCAATAGTACAGTTGGTTTTTTTGCCCTGGCTATTTTTGGTTTTGCCTATCTTCTGGTAATGGCAGAAGAATTTACCCATCTTAGAAAATCCAAACCCGTTATTATTGCCGCGGGTATTATCTGGGGAAGTATTGCCTGGGTTGCTGGTCAACACGGCATGTCAGTAGAAGCTGAACATGCAGTGCGTCATAATCTTTTAGAATACGCTGAGTTAATGCTGTTTTTACTTGTTGCCATGACCTACGTTAACTCAATGGAAGAGCGCAATGTTTTTGATGCGCTACGTGCCTGGTTGGTGAAAAGTGGTTTTGGGTTCAGGGCGTTGTTCTGGATTACCGGTATTCTTGCCTTCTTTATTTCGCCAATTGCAGATAACTTAACCACTGCATTATTAATGTGTGCGGTTATTATGGCAGTGGGTGGTGACAATAAAAAGTTTGTTAGTATCGGCTGTATTAATATAGTTGTAGCGGCAAATGCGGGTGGTGCGTTCTCACCTTTCGGAGA
>Ga0316207_10002181_pt1 | contig 20911 bp, 17 predicted proteins | sample 6weekpyrite_MG_FD_204943 | JGI IMG/M metagenome (GOLD analysis project Ga0316207, IMG submission 204943) | Microbial mat bacterial communities from mineral coupon in-situ incubated in ocean water Damariscotta River, Maine, United States -... | ecosystem: Environmental > Aquatic > Marine >...
TTACGCTGGCTACAACGCTACATAGATATTACCAATTGTTCTTATACTGCCAGGGAACTGTTTTTTTCTGTACGTAAATTTATGAGAAGTCGCCAACCCGAACTATTAACGATTGAAAAGAAACATATAACTCGAAAAGCTCAGACTTAGTTCTTATTACAAAACAATTCTGATACTCTCTTTATAGCCATATATGGTTTTTATTAAACTACTTCTGCACCTTAAAAATAAGCAGCGCATCGCCCCGTTCATTAGCCGCCCGGTGAATAGCCTGAGCCCCCGCCCAAGCAATGACCTTTTCTTCAAAACCTTTTTGCTTACGACTTATCTTAATAGCGATGTAGTCATACCTCCAAGTTTCTTTTATATCCGGGAGTTTTGAAAAACGTGTTTCTTCGAATATAAACAAAAGGATATTTCTATCTACACTCCTACCAGAATAGTAATAGATAGATTCCTCGTTTGAAAAAAGCTTGGCTTCTGCTGGTATATTATTCTTAAACCATTTCCCTGACTCACGTAAATAATCTTTACTTGCGCCAGTTGAAATCAACCCATCAAGAAACATATAACTAAAAATCACTATCAGGAGAACCTTGCCACGCTTGCGCCATCTGGAAGAACTTGCTACTTGGCTACGGAAGAAATCTGCTAAGCCAAAGGAAGCAATCAGGCTTATCAATAAGGCCAATGTCATCGTATAACGAGGGGTTAAAAACATTTTACTGGAAACAACTGTTGTTAATATCAATAAATTAATTAACATAAAACCAGTGATCACATTTAAACCAGACATACTCTGACGAATGCGCTGACTACCTACTGTCAATATTGAAAAGACTAATGGTATATATCCACTAGCTGAAATGGTTTTTAGTATTAGCATCATTACTAAAATCGCAACAATGCTTTCTGTACCCATGTTTCTTGCATTCAGGTCAAAGATTAACTCTTCAATCAACTTTCCTTTTTCAACTATCCCTCCAAAAACACCCTGAAAAGTGGTTGCAAAATAATTTAGAGGGCCTAATAAATTTCCTTCGCTATGTGTTGCTGCGGAAATTTTTTCCATTAAAGCAGGCGTCAAAAAAACAGTCATTAATGCAATACTTGCTACGATAATTAACGGTATCAACGGTAATATGCTTTGATAGAGCCTCTCTCTCCAACTGATATTCTGAAATAAAAGTATAAATGGAACTAACAGCGCGAAAATAATCCCTTCTATTCTGAGTAATATTGCAATAAGAATACTGACCCCGAATCCTATTGCATACTTCACCAATTTTGTTTGATGGTATTGTAGAAAAAAATATAGTGCTATAAAAAACATAGCCCAATATCCATGATCACGAATAACAAGATCACGATAACCATTTAATGTAACGTTTGTTAAAAACAGCACACCAGCACAAATCACAACCAATTTGTCTCCACCCATAAGCTGACTGCATCGCATAAACACATATGCTAGCAACGCTAATAAAGCGGTATTAATTATCTGTGCAGTTATTTCAAAATCAAGAAAGCTTAGTTTACTAACAGCGCCTACTATTATCGGATAAAATGGCCAGCTAAAGTGTGCAAGTGCACCTTGCCAGTCACCACTATAAAATTTTACGGCAGCTTCACTATAGATAATACCATCACTATTAATGACGTCGTCAGTTATGATATTAACAAATGATATAAATATACTAACAAAGACCACAGTCCAGATTGGATTACGTTGTGTAAAATTTATAACTTGTTGCATTAGAACTTACTATCCTTCCGTGAACCTTCAGCCTGATATAATATTTAGCATTCTTAAAATAGCTATCAACAACACCAATTTAAATTACTAAACCCCTTCAATACCAACACGCACCAGGCCAATACCAATCTTCTTACCTGTACCATCAGGGCCAATAAATTCAACCGTATCGTATTTTTCTTTTAATTCCAGCCAGAACCGATGTACATCCAGACCTGCGACATCCGGCCGGTCAACAATATCATGGAAACCTATTATTCCACCTGGGCGCACCAATGGGCCGTACATTTCAAAATCCTGTTTAACACCTTCATAAGTATGGTCACCATCAATAAAAGCAAAGTCGATCTCATGACCAGAAAAATGTTGCTTCACTTCGTCTAATGTTTTTGTTTGATGTGAATCGGTGCGCATCAAATGCATAGTTTGTTGTTCACGTGCAAATTCACTATAAAAAGGTACACGGCATGCCGGATATGCACCACCAAAATCCCCGCCGGGAAGATCAACACTGACTAAGGTCGCATCCGGTGCTGCCGCCTGTGTCCATAAATACAACGTGCCGCCTCGTGCTGTACCTATTTCAAGAATACGTTTTGCATCCAGCTCACAGACAGCTTTGTAAAGTGATTCAATCTCGAATGGGTTTTGACGGGGTTCAATAATTCGAAAATAACCTTTGCCTCTATAGGCAAAAGGAATCGCAAAGCGCGCTTCACGTGAAATGAGCTTACGTTCAAGATCACGTAGGATTTTAATACCGTAGCGAAAATGCCGTGCTTCTAATAGGCTATAAAACCATTGTTTAAGCATAATATTAATCTTTAAATTATTTTAAGTCGTTATAAACCAAGACGGTCAGCATGAACAAAGATCGCATTCGACCACATCAACATGCCATTATCATCCGTTTTGGGTTTATAAATATTATATAGTACAAAACCCGCCTCGCGCAGGCATAGATCGATTTCACTATACACTGCTCCGCCTTCATAAAGCGGATTAAACAAAATCTCGGTATAAACTAATAAGGTAGATTCACGTAAGGTTTTGTGTGCGCCGCGTAGTGCTGCCAGTTCACCACCTTGAATATCAAACTTCATTACCTCGATGCCAGGATTACCCTGCTCTGCGCGCCATTCATCAATAGTCACCACATCAACCATGGCCGTTTCTTTCACCGCAGCTTCAGCAGGATACATTTCCTGCATACGGCCGCTGGGTTTAAATAATGAAGTACAACCTGCTGATTCAGTAATCTGTAATTCGAGATTTCCCTTTTGTTCACCTAGCGCTAAAAACTGTGGACTAATTCGTGTGTCTTTTTCTGATAATGCCGTCAGTCGATCACGGTACATTGGTTGTGGTTCAAAGGCGTAAGCTTTAGCTTCAGGAAATGCCTTGAGAAACTTTCTTGTAATACGTCCCGTACTGGCACCGGCATCAAGAATACCGTTCACCGTATGATCGCATAACAACTTCTTCATCACTGGATAATGATCATCCAGTGAAACAAGGTTTCCCTTGTTCTTAAAGGTTGTCTTGCGAAGCAGTGACCATAAAACTTTTGCCATCAGTCTATCCTTGTGTGCCGCTCATTGCAGCGACGATCTGTTCTACTGTGTGTTGCATATTATGTTCTTGTACGACGAAATCACGACCTGCCTTGCCGAGCTGTTGTCTTTTTTGTGCATCACTAAATAAATGTTTAATAGCACGTTTCCAGTCAGCTTCGCTTTCAACTTGCAGGCTATTGGTTTCATTTAGTATCTCGGCGGTTGCACCTCGCACTTGCCCTACTACTGGTACACCACTGGCCATATATTGTAATGCCTTAATTGGTGACTTACCCCGCGTAAAAGCATCATCACTCGGCAGTGGCAATAAACCAATATCCAGTTGCCTGACAAATGCTGCCTCAGTACCGGGGGCAAATGGTGTGTAATCAAAGTCACAAGCCAGTTCTGGACGCTTGCCACTATACACGGCTAAACGTAACTTAGGGTTATCAACTACACATTCACACAATGCTTTACCAATATGTTCCAGATTCTTAAGCGTTGCAGGTGAACCTGCCCAGCCTATTGTCACTACTTGATTATTATTCTGCTCAGCTGGCTGCCATTGTTCAATATCCAGCGCCATGTGGATCACTTTAACATGCTGCGAATGTTGCCGGGCATAATCGCCCAGGTAATCATTCGCAACGGTCACCACATTAGCGGCTGATAACCACTGGCGTAGACGTGATTTCACCCTCCAAGCGGTAAACCATGAATGATTGCGACCGGGTCGCGTCCAGATGGCATCATCCATATCAAAAATAATTCGTCGACTTGCTGTAATCACCTTGCGTGCCAGGCTTTTTTTCATCAGACACTTTTGGTTAATTAATACATCATAATCGGGTATACGCGCTAAGACATCAGCATCAATTGCATCACGGCGCACATATTCTAGTGTTACGCCACGCTCGGTTAATAATTCTTCGTACTGCACAAAACGAAAACGGGTACTGGCCTTGTCTTGATCGCGACTGATAATAACAAGCGCTTTCATTTTTTTACGTTAATCGCCATTCTTGGTGATCATAATGTCTTCCATGATCAGGTATTCAAGATCAGAACCGTAAAACATATCCAATGCATCTTTAGGGCTACACACCATCGGCTCACCACGACGGTTAAGCGAGGTATTTAACACCACCGCATTACCGGTATGTTTTTCGAGTTCTTGTATCAGTTTGTAGTAACGAGGGTTGGTATCCATCGTAACGATCTGCGCGCGCGCGGTACCATCTTCATGTACCACTTCCGGGATACGTGACTTCCATGATTCATTCACATCAAATGTAAACGTCATATAAGGTGATGGATGATCGGTTTGCAAAATATCTTTAGCAACCGTATCCAGCATACTCGGACAAAATGGCCGCCAACGTTCGCGATATTTAATTTGCGCATTAATCCGATCCGCAACGCCCTTTTCAGAGGGGTTGCCAAGAATACTGCGATTACCTAATGCACGTGGACCAAACTCCATACGCCCCTGAAACCAGGCTACCGGATTGCCCGCGGCTAATAGTTCGCCTGCTTTCACCGGTGCATCGTCAAGTACTGTCCAACTCGGTGATTTTTCATGTGCCTTGCATGCTTCAATACATTGTTCATTGGTATAAGCAGGGCCAAGGTAAGCATGTCGCATCGGCTTAACTTCTTCACCTTGTTGCTGTGCAACAAAAGAAGCTGCACCAAGTGCCGTGCCTGCATCGTTAGATGCCGGTTGCACATAGAGTTCTTTCACACCATCCATCGCGATAATACGCTGGTTAAGTTTTACATTGAGTGCCACACCACCGGCATAACAAATACGACCCGTTTCACGAATAATATCGCCAAGGTAGTAATCAATGAGTTTTAACGCGACATCTTCAAGTAAGCGCTGCATGCTTGCTGCGTAATCAATGTAAGGATCATCAATCTCATCACCCTTACGAATCGGGCCTAACCAATCGACCAATTTTGAACTGAAGTAATAACTCTTGCCATCTTCTTTATGACGGCGCAGGCCGATGACGTTGGCGTACTCATTATTAATTTTGAATTCCTTGCCATCAAAATCAATCAAGCGTGAAAAATCAAAACGTGTTGGATCACCGTACGGTGCCATCCCCATGACTTTAAATTCACCATCGAGCATTTCAAAACCGAGAAACTCGGTCAGCGCACCATACAATCCGCCCAATGAATCCGGATCGTAAAATTCTTTTATCTTGTGGATCTTACCGTTCTCGGCATAGCCGAACATGGTCGTAGCATATTCACCTTTACCGTCGATAGTCAGCACTGCCGTTTTACCTTCAAACCCGCTCAGGTGATAGGCACTACTGGCATGAGTCAGGTGATGTTCAACCGGCACCAGACGCACGTGGGCAGGATCAATGTTGACGGCACGCATCATCTCTTTGGCCATGCTGACATTACGACGAAAACGGCGATTACCGTTAAACAAAGCGGTGAGGACACGATCCGGGGCATACCAATGACGGAAGGCATAGTGCCAACGAGCAGGATTAAAGAGGCTGATTGACGCATACGGCATCGCGACAATATCCACTTCTTCTGGGCTGATACCGGCCTGCTCTAGACAAAAACGCGTCGCCTCGACCGGAAAACGGCCTTTGGCGTGCTTGTCGCGAATAAAACGCTCTTCTTCAGCAGCCGCGACCAATTCGCCATCTATAAAGAGTGCTGCAGATGCGTCATGAAACACAGCACCGGAAATTCCAAGGATAATCATAGTGTTACTCGTACAACCCTACAGAGTGTGACAACAGGGGAATGATACATCAAAAGCCACAGCAACTTTAGTCCTTTATCGCCGCTGGCAAGAACTCTGCTGCTGCTGTGGTCGACAAGTGTTCCACAAATAGCGCTGTCACGTCCGGTAACTCGTCCCAATTTCGCATAAAACGTTGCATGTCGATACGAAATGACGCCGCAAAACTCGCATCGTTATCGTGCTGTTGCATGGAATCGAGATCGATAACGAATAATTCATCGTCACTGAAAATGAAATTTGTCGCTTTCATATCGCCGTGACTTAATCTGGCTTGCAGCATTTTGCTAAATAACGCGGCAAACTGGCCGACAGCAATACGATGCTGGTCTGCCTTGCTCACATCATGGAAAAAATCATGCGCACTGATGCCATCAACATAAGACATGAATAACCAGGCCTTGCGACGAATTGGACCAAATCGTTGTTCAACCAGCGCGATGGGCTCCGGCGTAGCAATGCAAAACTTTTTAAGACGGTGCGCATTGCGCCATGAACGCGATGCACGGCTAACGCGAAAGGCACGCATCAAACCATGCCATGCATTTTTAATATTGTAACGCTTGCAGACCAACTTTTGTTGTGGCGTTTCTATCAGGCTGACTGTGCATGTATTACCTGCTTTGATAATAATGCGTTGACCCGAATCAGGACCTTTTACCAATTCCTGTAAAGCTGTCGTTTGCGCATCGCGTCGATAAACTGAAAATTTACTCCAGCTATTATTTGCAGCAAATTCTGAACAACTCCTGTAAGTTTTATCAAGATATTTTCGTAACTTATAGTCACGAATTTTTTTTACCTGTTTTTTTAATTTAACCAGTTCATCATCATCAACCTCTTCTTTACGACACATCCAGTAATGCTCATAAAGTGACGGCAATAGGGAATCATAATCTTTTGAAAAAAGCCCAAGCAAATCAGTCAGACCTTGCATGGAATCATGACGTGACAATGCTGACGATGATTTAACAATATCGGCTGCATCCAATGTATACAAAACATCTTCGCTAAAAATAAAATTAAGTAAATGACAATCTGTTTGCCGAAGTCCTGCCGCATGGTGACGAGATACTAATTCCACTAACTGCATTAATAACATTTGCCGTGCTGTTTGATTACCTTGCTCCCAGCGATACCGTGCGCTTTCCGCACCCAGCAATTCTGTGAAAACAATAATGCGAGTATCTAAATTTGGTAAGGTCTCGGAATAAATTATTTCAGGGGCTGCAATAGCTGCTTTTCTTAAAGCATTAATGCCTTGTTGTTCATTGTGCCATTCACGTTGTGCCTGAGCGCTCATGGAAAACAATTTTATGAATGCAGGCTTACCCTCATAAACACCCCGGCAAACGTAACGTCGCCCGGGTATTGCTCGCACGACTTCTTCACAAATAAGCGACTGACCATCTTCCAGTGGCACTTGCATTGGCATAATTAAATCGTAAGCATCAGACCAAATTTTGACATCGAGGCTTTTCACAGGAGAGTCTATTTTCGCTGTTTACTACGTCGAAAGTGTCGCTTGACCAGCATCTTCCACATATCGGCCAGTTTATGCTCAAGTCCTGCCGCACTAAGATAATAATGTAAAAAACGTAACCGATCAGTTCGTGACCAGCCGTGTGCGTGGCGGTTAAATGAATCAAGATCTCTATTCATACCTGTGTTTTTCAAAAAGCGAGGTTTTGTTTTTTCAAGGTCAATCAGACGTGATTCAAAATTATCCCCATTCTGCTTAATAAAAACATGTTTGGCATACAGGCAATTATGCTGCAGACGCTGCGCATGAAAACGTTGAATCAATTCCGCTACTGACTTTGCTAAATTATCGCGTTGTTTAATTGTTAATGATGAACGATCAATGGTATCCAAAGGTGAGAAACCATCCAGCTCCTCTGTCACCAACACAGCACGCTGCGCACCATCAATCGTTCGCACTGCAAAATATACGGGTGTTAGTGCGGCAACCTTTGCATCACGCAACAATAAAATATTCTGCATTTCTCTTATAAAAGTCGGGATACCTTTAAAGGGATGAGCTAGTGTCTTTGCAACATGATTTTCTTGTCGTTTAAGAAAAATGGTACGTATGGAACCGTCTTTATCTTTCAGCTCAACGCGGCTTACACCACTCCAACCACCACGACGATGATTAGGTTCTTCAAACCACTCAGCCTCGCGTTGCCACCAATCATCAAATGATTTCAATCCATTGTCAGAAAGGGTATTACTCCAATCAGTGTTTATATAATCTTGCATATATAATTATTCGACTCATTAAACCTTAACTAATTTGTTCATACATCTTCTGCAAAAATGCCGGCCAGGGAGGCGGTACACCATGATCTTTTTTATAGGTGCGCATGACACGCTGTAAAACCTTCAACAAAAACTCACGCTGATTTACTAATGCATCACGCCAACCTTTTTCTGAATAGGCATCAATAAATCGAATTATATCACTTCGATTTACATTAATTCCCTTGCTATCAAATAGTGTCGAATATAAAAGCCCTGCGATATCTTTCACTGCCCAACGTTCAGGCATAACAACCCTCTGCTCAACTCTGTGTAAATCCATCAAATAAAGTTGCAGTTCTTCAACTTTCGGTAACGGCGCAGCCTTACTCATATCCAGCCGAAAGTGACACAGGTAGAAATCACGATGATTCAAACCATTACTATGTAAACGACGAGCAATGTCGCCTAAACGACGAATTACAGCACGCTTCATATTTAGACGCTCAGCCTGCTCTGTCCACTGTTCCAACTCTGGCAACCAGTGTTCTAGGTCAACCGTATTATCCAGTGCATCGGTAATAATAAAGGAACGTTGTCGCGCTGGATTCCAGCCCTGCTTGCCCCATGCTGCCAACGGGGTGGTTGCAATTTCAACACCCGGCTGACTAAAGGCTCTAATCGCCTGCCATTCATTTTCAGCACCGATAATTGGTTTTTTCAGTTGTAACAGATTTTTGAAGATCTCTGCCCAACCAACACCATAATGTGCTTTCATATAAAAATGACGACCACCGCGTTCAAAGCGAAATATTCGTCGTGATGCGACGACATGTTTAACTGTCTCGCCATCAATAGCAAAAAAATCATCGAAACTGCTTTCAGGAAATAAATCTTTTAAGTCATCTCTTATGCCTATCATGATGCCGCCATCCTGTTTTTCTCAGCACGCGAAATAATCACATCAGCAGCACGCTCAATCAGGCTGTATAAATCGGTCTTGTCGCAATACGCAGGCCCTCTACCTGAAAATTCAGTCAATGCGTTATTACTTAGCATCTCGTTCAACATGGTATTAAATTGAGATTGTAAAAAAGGTTCCGGACAAATCCTACCTGCACCAGCATCCGTAACATGAAAGGCAAAACCACAGACTCCCGTTGCTAATATCGGTAAATCGCATAGCATGGCTTCTATCAATATTGTGCCTGTGTTTTCAGTGTACGGTGGATGTACTAGTAGGTCAGCCGCGTGATAAAAGCGTACTAAATCTTCACGTGCACCGGTAAAGACAACCCGCTCAGTAATCTGTAATTGTTCGGCCTGTTTAAGATAAGGCGCTTGTTTGTCACCGCCCACAACAACAAGCTTTATCTTAGACTGTTGATGTGATGACAAACTGGCCACCGCTTCTAATGCCCGATCTAAACCTTTAGTTTGAAAACGTGCGCCGACTAACAACAACATTTTCTGGTCTTGCGATACACCTAACTCCGCTCGTAGCGTTGCAATATCTTCTTCAGACGGTGCTTCTTCAAAACGTTGTCGATTGATACCCGGAGGCAATAAATGAAAACGTCCTGCTTCCGTATTATAGTGTTTCATAAATAGCTGTTGTTCATTATGTGCAATCAACATCAATTCAGTTTTTAAACCTTTAGCAAACACCGCAGCTTCTTGGCGACGGAAACCTAAATAACGTGGCGTAAACCGATACCACCACGGACGGTTGTTCGAGACACGTTCTGCATAACAAGGATCGCCTGCATAATAAACATCCAGACCTGGTAACTTGGTAAAACCTACAACACAATCAAACTTGCCATCCTGGGTGACTGCTGCTGCCAACTTTCTCGCCAAGATATCGTTACTTCTGACATTGGTCATAGCGCGAGTATCAAGTTCATGCACGCTGATAGTGTTCGGTTTTTCGCCTATCCAGCCCCCCGTAAAAACATGCACATCATGACCACGATGTGCGCATGCCTGAGCAATACGTAATAAGCTACGCTGCATGCCACCGTATTCAAAGAACAATGACACGACAAAGGCTAATTTGTATTTTACTTCACTCACAATAGTACCCGCACTAGCGCTTCTTCAACTTCTGCAACACTAATAAGTGCCATTGCATCCATTGAATGTACACGAGTACCCCATGGAACCGTGGCAGGATCTTTTTTTAGAATATCAACAACTGCTTCGTCGTATTTATCAATGGCAATTTCACGTTGCAGGTATGGACCACTTAACCACGCTGGTGCGACTGCATATAAACCAACAACCGGCGTACCCATTGCAACGGCCATGTGGACAGGTCCAGTGTCAGGGGCCAAGATACAATTTGCTAGCTCTAATAAAGCGGCTAATTGTGACGGTGATGTTTGACCGGATCTATCCGAAACAGGAAAATCGAGGTGTTGTTTAATTTCGGTAATCAATGCTTGCTCAACCGGGTGAGGACCACCGGTAAGCAATATTCTTACACCACGTTGATGCATCAATTTTATAATATCTGCATAGCGTTGCGCTGGCCAATTACGCTCCGCTTTACTTGCCGCTGGGTTAATGACTAAGAGCGGTCCATCTCCTTCTGGTAATTTTTGTTTTGCCCACTCACGATCATCTTTTGATATTGGAAGATCCCATTTAATGACTTTTTCCTTAATTCCCAGCACTTCAACAAATGACAAAAAGCTATCCATTAAATGTTGTTTAGCAAATGGAATTTGTACATTGGTAAACCAGCGCTGACCATCGCGAGCGCGCTTCTTATCAAAACCGATTTTAATCGGCGCATGAATAAATGGATAAATTAAATTTGTTCGCAGTGCTGCCTGCATCGCAAGTAATACATCAAAGTGAGCATTTTTAAATTGCTTGCGTAATTTAAGATAATCAAACGGGTTACGTGGTTTATCAACCACCACAAACTCAACACCATCAATACCCTTTACCAGTTCAAACGCAGGGCGTGAAATAAACCAGGTAATGTGAGCATGTGGTATGGCTTTTTGTATTGTCCGAATCACTGGTACAACCATACAAACATCACCTAACGCAGACAGTCGTAAGATGGCAATGCGTTTTATTTCATGCAGAGGTTTCATGATGCTGACAGAATATCCAACACTTTGTCCGGCTCTAAATTGTTTAAACAATCCAGATGACCCAACGGACATTCACGTTTAAAACAGGGGCTGCAATCAAGCCCTAATCTCAGTATATGTGCTTGTTCATTGAGCGGTGGCGTAAAACCAGGATCCGAAGAACCATATAAGGCAATCAATGGTCGTTGTAAACTTGCCGCAACATGCATCAAGCCTGAATCATTACTAACAACAAAATCAGCCATCGACATTAAATCAATGGCCTCGGCAAGACTGGTACGACCAGCCAAATCAACACAACGATCCTGCGTATGTGCATTAAGCTCTGCTGTTACAGGCTGGTCTTTTTGTGAACCAAACAACCAAACTTGCCCACCTTGATCCAGCCAGTATTGTGCAACCTGTGCGTAGTAAATAGTTGGCCAGCGTTTGGCCGCGCCGTATTCTGCGCCCGGACAAAGCACCAGTATTTTCGCATCACTATATAAGGAGTGATGCGCACAGGCATCGGCGATGCCTTTGTCAGTTACCTGCAACTTGGGTATCGGCGTATCGGGTGGTAAGTCGGTATGGTTCGCAGGATAAGCCAGTGCACAAAACCGCTGTACCGTCATCGGCAAAGCTTGTTTATCAAGTGGCCTCGCATCGTTGAGTAGGCCGTAACGCATTTCGCCGATATTGCCCGTACGTGTAGGGATATCAGCGAAAAAAGGCACGAGTGCTGATTTCCAGGAATTCGGCAAGATAATAGCCTGAGTATAACGATTCGCTCGCAAATCTTTACCGAGTTCGCGGCGTTTAAAAAAACCAAACTCACCATGCCCCAGACTCATATCAATCGCTGCATTAACCTCCGGCATCCTTTCTAATAACGGCCGACTCCATGCAGGTGCCAACACATCAATCGAACAATCCGGATTTAGATTTTGCAAGGTCATAAACAGGCTTTGCGCCATGACCATATCGCCAACCCAGGAAGGACCGACAACTAAAATATTGCAATCTATTTGTGTGGAGATAGCCGACATAAATGCTCGCCGCACTTAAATTACGGCAATGAGCAAGGCCTGAAAAATCAGGCCTTGTGATCTTTAAGTTTATATTCTGCGCCGCAGTATGGGCACTTTGCTTCACCTGTTTCTTCAATCGCTAAATACACACGCGGATGTGAATTCCATAACTCCTGACCGGGCATAGGGCAATGTAGTGGTAAATCCTCACTGCTGACGACAAAATGTGACTGCACTTTACTTACTTGCGCTTCCGCCATGTTTTCCTCCAAATATGTCTTAATGCTTTTATTATTTTAGTTATACAACACTCAACCAATCTTGATGCTCATCTTGTCGACCATGAACATAATCAAAATAAAGCGTCTGTAGTTTTTCTGTAATCGGACCTCGTCCACCATTACCAATTGCACGACCATCCAGTTCACGAATAGGCGTTACTTCCGCAGCGGTCCCGGTAAAGAACGCTTCATCAGCAACATAGACTTCATCACGGGTGATGCGTTTTTCACGTACTTCATAACCACACTCAGCGGCAATCTGCATGACAGTTTCACGCGTGATGCCTTCTAATGCCGACGTTAATTCAGGCGTATAAATGATGCCATTGCGAACCAGAAAAAAATTCTCGCCGCTGCCTTCAGCAACAAAACCATCAACATCAAGTAACAATGCCTCATCACAACCACAAGCCATTGCTTCTTGTAATGCCATCATTGAATTCATGTAATTACCATTTGCCTTAGCCTTACACATGGTGATGTTAACGTGGTGACGTGTGTAAGATGAAGTGCGAACTTTAATACCATTTTTCATATTGTCATCACCCAGATATGAACCCCACTCCCAGGCAGCGATCATGACATGTGTTTTTAAATTATCCGCACGCAAACCCATGCCTTCTGACCCATAAAAAACCATTGGGCGAATATAAGCAGACTCAAGATTATTTTCTCGAACTGCCGCACAAGTCGCTTCATTAATTTCAGCTTTATCAAACGGCATCGGCATATTAAGAATTTTTGCCGAACGAAATAAACGATCCGTATGTTCTGCCAAACGGAAAATCGCTGTGCCTTGCTCGGCTTTGTATGCACGCACACCTTCAAACACACCCATGCCGTAATGAAATGTATGTGTTAATACATGAACCTTCGCGTCTCTCCACGGAACCATCTCGCCATCGAGCCAGATAAGTCCATCACGATCTGCCATTGTTGTTGGTGTAGTCACTGCAATCTTCCTGTTATCTATAAAATTAAATTCTTTCAGTACTGCTATTTATTCTGCGCCGAGCCATTGCTGCCATTGTCGCTGTACACAAGCACGCTCTGCCACAAACTTGTCTGCCGAGACACAAGCGGGTTTTTCCTGCAATTTCAGCTTATGCACTTCAGCACGGTATGCCCGGTATGCATCTGATATTGCTTGCCCTACCTCGGCATCTAACAGACCAACCTCGACCAGCTTTTGTAATAAACGCAGATTATCTGTCCATTCCAGCAATTGTGGATATTTCTCCGCCCATTGCAGGACTGCGTATTGAACCATAAACTCGATTTCGACGATACCGCCAGCATCCTGCTTTAGGTCAAATTCATCAGATTTTTTGCTACCCAGCTGCTGGCTCATCTTGGCGTGCATTTCACGTACTTGCTGTTGCAGCTCACCTGCCTCTCTAGGCTGCGACAGTATTTCGTCCCGCAACTGAACAAATTCCTCCGCCAAGTGCGCATCACCTGCCACAACCCGTGCCCGCACCAAGGCCTGATGTTCCCAAATCCAGGCATCGTTATGCTGGTAATCCCTAAAGGCAGCGATGGACGACACCAGCATCCCTGAGGCACCGCTTGGGCGAAGTCGCAAATCAACCTCATAAAGAATACCGGCCGTTGTCGGTGTATTTAATATATGCGTGATCCGCTGAGCTAATCTAGAAAAAAACACATTAGAATCAATGGGATGCTTACCATCGGTGACACTGTCATCCTGACCGGCATGTAAAAAAACCATGTCTAAATCAGAGCCATAGCCCAGCTCAATGCCGCCCAGCTTGCCATAGCCAAGGATCGCAAAACCAGGATCACAAGGCTGACCGTCAATGATTGAAGACGGGCGACCATGTTTTTTTACCAAATGATGCCATGCCAGGGTCAGCGCATGAGCCAAGACAATTTCTGCAATCTCGGTGAGATGATCGCTCACCTGCATCAAGGGCATCTCGGCATTCACGTCCGCGGCAGCAACACCCAACATACTCGCTTGTTGAAATTGGCGCAGAACATCCATCTGTTGCTCAAGATCATCCTCATCAACACCCTGCATACGTGCATCAAGCTCAGCCTGCCGCTGCTGTCGGTCAGGTAATGCGTATAAACTACGCGGATCAATCAGCTCATCCAACAGAATCGGGTGGTTCGCAAGGTGTTCACTAATCCACGGGCTGGCAGCACAAAGCCTAACCAACTGCGATAACGCCATCGGATTTTCAACCAGTAATGAGATATAAGCGGTTCGCCGTGCAATCTGTTCAAGCAAATTCAGAACCCGAACTAATGCCGTATCGGCACCTGTTAATGCGGCAGATGCTCCGAGCAATAGTGGCATCAGCGCATCAAGTCGACTGCGCCCTTGCTCGCTCAATGCACGATAAGTAAAACTTTCTTTTAATGATGTAAGACGTCGCAAGATTTCATTTGCATCGTCAAAACCGGCAGTAGAAAGCAAATCCTCTGCCTGCTCGTTTGGCATATCTGCCTGCCATAAACTCTGCAAGGTTTCTTCATGTTCTGCTTCAGCAACCAGCTCAGCCTGTGGTGCCGCAAAGACACGTTGAAAGTGTCCATCAACCTGAGTTCGAACCGATTCCAATTCAGAACAAAGTAAATCCCAGTCTTGATAACCCAGAGAAAAAGCTAAACGTTGTTGTGACTTTTCATCCTCAGGTAAATCATGCGTTTGTTGATCACGCCACATTTGTAACCGATGCTCACAATCACGCAACAAAACGTAAGCCGCTTCTAGTTCATCCTTTACATATTCTGGTAATAATTCCAGATCGACCAACTCATCAAGAATAATTAGAATAGGCCGCTGACGCAGGCCTTCACGTCTTCCTCCGTGTACCAGTTGAAAAACCTGGCCAATAAATTCAATCTCGCGAATACCACCCGCGCCTAATTTAATATTTTTTTGCATCCCCTTTATGGCAACCTGACGTTCAATTAACTGTTTCATGTCACGCAAAGACTCAAACACGCTAAAGTCAATGTAACGCCTATATACAAAGGGTTTAAGACTACCGAGGATAGCTTCCCCTTGATTGCGGTCACCAGCAACAATACTTGCTTTAATCATCGCGTAACGTTCCCACTCACGCCCATGCGCCTGATAATAATCTTCAAACGCATCTGCACTGATCGCAAGTGGCCCGCTTTCACCAAAAGGACGTAAACGCATATCAACACGAAAAACAAAACCATCTTCGGTCGCGGTATTCAACACCCGTATCAACTCACGACTTAAGCGAATAAAATATTCGCTGTTTTCCATTTTAAGTCGTTTACCTTTAGTTAAACCTTCTTCCGGGTAAGTAAAGATTAAATCAATATCAGAGGAATAATTAAGCTCATGTGCGCCTAATTTACCCATGCCAATAACGATGAGAGATTGCTCTACACCGTTATCATTTGTTGGTACACCAAGTTCTTTTTTTTGCCACTGTGACAATAAAGCCAACGCAGACTCAATACTTGCCTCAGCAAGCCAGCTTAACTCAGTGGTAGTGGTCTGAAGATTATTCCATCCAGATAAATCACGAAACGCAATCCGTAACATTTCTCGTTGCCGGTAAACACGTAACTCATGCATGAGTGCCGTTGCGTCTTTAACCCGCTTAAGTCGTTTTACCAGTTCGCCTAATTGCTCACCGTATTGGTAATTGCGAAATAAATCGCCACTGTGTTGCAGCTGATCAAATAATTCTGGCTCGCGCTGACACAAATCCCGTGCAAACTCAGAGCAAATAAAAAGTTTCTTTAATAAACTGATTAATTCTGGGTCAGTCGGTGCTGTAAGGTTAGAATCCAATACTGATTCAAGATAACCCTGCCAATGAGATTCCGCTTCCTCACTAAAAACCTCGGGTATCGACATAGTACTCATGGTGGACATTCTATTCATACGCAACAGCTTATGTGTGGAACCCCCTCAATGACAAGCGAAACTTACCCTAAAGAACTATTCTCCATGGCCGAAACATTAAAGAGTTGATGACCTCACCGGAGCTGGCAATGGAATTTAAAGATTACCTCAAAATACTCGCCATGAAAGATGGCTCGGATCTTTACCTTACTGTCGGTGCAAAACCCTCTGCAAAATTTCAGGGAACCCTTAAATCCATTGATACCAACACCTTAATCGATACCGATATCAAGGACATTGCCTATTCAGTGATGAGTGACGAGCAAATTTCTGAGTTTGAAAACAAGCCTGAAATGAACCTTGCCATCTCGGAAAAAGGCGTTGGGCGATTCCGAATTAATATATTCAAGCAACGCAATAGCCTTTCAATGGTGATTCGAAACATTGTCGCAGAAATACCCAGCTTTGAATCCCTTCGCCTACCACCTGTTTTACAAAAGCTGGTGATGGCCAAAAATGGCTTAATTCTGTTTGTTGGCGGTACAGGCTCAGGCAAATCAACCTCGCTCGCTTCGTTGATTGATTATCGTAACACTAATAGCGCGGGTCATATTATTACTATCGAAGATCCGATTGAGTACGTTCACTCACACAAAAAATCCATTATTAACCAACGTGAAGTCGGCGTAGACACAGATAGCTATGAAGATGCCTTAAAAAATACCTTACGTCAGGCACCCGATGTGATTCTAATTGGCGAAATTCGCGATGCCGAAACCATGGAACATGCGCTCGCCTTTGCTGAAACTGGCCATTTGGCGATCTCTACCTTGCACGCCAATAATGCTAATCAGGCGATTGATCGTATTATTAATTTCTTCCCGGAAGAACGCCGCAATCAATTACTCAATGACCTGTCATTGAACTTACAAGGTTTCATTTCACAACGTCTTATTCCAACTATGGATGGTAAACGCTGTGCTGCCGTCGAAGTCTTACTTGGTACGCCGATTGTTCGAGACACCGTTAAACGCGGTGGTGTTAGTGAGCTAAAAGAAATTATGGAGAAATCCGTAAACCTTGGCATGCAAACATTCGACCATGCGTTATTAGAACTGTTTAAACAAGGCCGTATTTCTGAAGAAGAAGCGATCCGTAATGCTGACTCTGCCAACAACCTACGCCTTAAGATCAGCCTCTCTGAAGGCGCATCACCTGAGGAAGAATCTTCTGGTTTAAGTTTAATTGAAGAAGAACCTGAAGAAGAGGAAGAAGCTGCTACCGATAGTGCAGCAAGTTTTAGTTTAAGCCTCGAGCCTGAACCAGAAGAACAACAACAAACCTAAAAAATAACTTCAGCGAAGGTCACGACCATCATTCATTGCACATCGCCTAGACAAGCGTCCTGCGAGACGCTTGTAATTCGGCGCTACACAACAACTGATACCCGCTCCCGGAAAATACCAAACCTAGATTCATCAGCAATGCTGTCAGGCATTAGCTGATGGCGAATTACAAACGTCTCGCAGAGCGTTTGTCCAGCCAGCGGCTAATGCCTGGCAGCAGTGCGAACTCAGCCCAAATGTACATTAGCCCAAAAATAAAAAACCCCGCTAAAAATAGCGAGGTTTTCAGGGTTAGGGATTTTGTCGTGTGACAAGGCGCGTTTGAGTGAGCAGCGCAATGTATATGCAATACATGAGCAGCGGAGCGAAAACGCAACGCCGTCACACGGCAAAAGAGCAAGCCTGATTACATCATGCCGCCCATACCACCCATACCGCCCATACCACCCATGCCGCCCATGTCGGCAGGTGCAGCACCACCAGCAGCATCATCAGCTGGTGCTTCTGCGATCATGCATTCAGTGGTAATAATTAAACCAGCAACGGATGCCGCATTTTGTAATGCGCTACGAGTCACTTTAGTTGGGTCAAGAATACCCATTTCAATCATGTCGCCGTATTCACCATTACCAGCGTTGTAACCAAAGTTACCTTTACCATCTAGTACTTTAGATAAGACAACAGATGCTTCATCACCGGCATTGCTAACGATTTGACGTAATGGTTCTTCCATTGAACGACGCGCAATTGCAATACCTACGTTTTGCTCTTCATTGTCGCCACTCACTTTAGTGATTGCTTGCAGAGCACGAATCAATGCAACGCCACCACCAGGAACTACACCTTCACCGACCGCTGCGCGTGTTGCATGCAATGCATCTTCAACACGAGCTTTCTTTTCTTTCATTTCAACTTCAGTTGCGGCGCCAACTTTAATTACTGCAACACCACCCGCTAACTTAGCAACACGTTCTTGCATTTTTTCACGGTCATAATCTGAAGATGATTCTTCCATCTGTCCACGAATCTGATTAACACGATCACTGATTTCAGTTGGGTTACCAGAACCATCAATAACTGTTGTTTCATCTTTAGTTACAACAATACGCTTGGCACTACCCAGCTCATCAAGACCGGCTTTTTCAAGTGTTAGACCAACTTCTTCAGCAATCACTGTTGCGCCAGTTAGGATTGCAAGATCTTGCAACATTGCTTTACGACGGTCACCAAAACCAGGTGCTTTAACTGCACATACTTTAACGATACCGCGAATGTTATTTACAACTAATGTAGCTAATGCTTCACCGTCAATATCTTCAGCGATAATCAATAATGGCTTACCCGCTTTAGCAACGGCTTCTAATACTGGAAGTAAGTCACGGATGTTTGAAATTTTCTTATCGTGAATAAGAATAAGTGGTGTTTCCATTTCAACCGTCATGTTTGCTTGGTTGTTTACGAAGTATGGTGAGAGGTAACCACGATCAAACTGCATACCTTCAACAACGTCGAGTTCATTATCAAGTGCTGAACCTTCTTCAACAGTGATAACGCCTTCTTTACCTACTTTTTCCATTGCTTCAGCAATGATGTCGCCGATATTGTTGTCAGAGTTAGCAGAAATTGTACCTACTTGAGCAATCGCTTTGTTGTCATCACAAGTCGTAGAAAAACCTTTCAGTTCTTCAACAGCCGCTGTAACAGCTTTATCGATACCACGTTTCAGATCCATTGGATTCATACCGGCAGCAACTGACTTCATGCCTTCGCGAACAATCGCTTGGGCTAATACTGTTGCAGTTGTTGTACCGTCACCCGCTGTATCAGAAGTTTGTGAAGCCACTTCTTTAACCATCTGTGCGCCCATATTTTCAAACTTGTCGCTCAGTTCAACTTCTTTAGCAACTGAAACACCATCTTTTGTTACTGTTGGTGCGCCGAAACTTTTTTCCAAAACGACGTTACGACCTTTAGGGCCGAGTGTTACTTTAACTGCATTGGCGAGTACGTTAATGCCGCGAACCATACCTTGGCGGGCTTCGTCTCCAAATCTTACGTCTTTAGCTGTCATGTCTGTTCCTTTATAAAATCTATTTTGTAATGATTGTGATGAGGCTTAGCCTTCAATCACACCCATGATGTCTTCTTCACGCATGACCAGCAGTGTTTCGCCGTCAGCCTTCACTTCGTTACCCGAGAACTTGCCAAAAATGACAGTATCGCCAACTTTCACATCCAGAGGAGTGACATCGCCATTGTTGTTTGTCGTGCCCTTACCAACAGCCAGAATCTCGCCCATCGCTGGCTTTTCTGTGGCTGAATCAGGGATCACAATGCCGCCGGCACTGGTAGTTTCTTCTTCCGTGCGTCGAACAATAACGCGATCGTGTAAAGGACGAATGTTCATTAATCAGTTCTCCAAGTAGGATTTTCAATAAATTCAAATAGTTATGTTATTTTGGTCGGCGCTTGTTAGCACTCTCCGTTAATGAGTGCTAATAATAGGGTCGAAACAGGAAAAATCAAGAGTAAACAGATCAAAAAAGAGGTAAAAACTTGGACAGGATTTATTCGTCTTCCTTCCAGTACTCACCTTCCAGCGTTTGAGGGCCTTTCGGCGCCGAGCCTTGAGTACCATTTACAGGCGATCCATAGCGTTTAATCCAGTAACGAATCACCGCTCGCCGCAGTGGCGAAATCAGGCAAATAAAGCCAATCGCATCAGTAAAGAAACCCGGTGTTAGGAGTAATGCCCCACCAAACAGCAGCATCATGCCCTCAATCATTTCCAGCGCCGGCATCCCGCCTCGTGCGGTGATCTCCTGAACCCGACGCAAAGTCGACAAACCCTGTGCGCGTAGTAACATTGCGCCAAGCACTGCCGTAAAGACAACCATAAATACAGTCGGAATAGCACCAATAACCTGACCAACACTAATCAAAAAGTATATTTCAACCAGCGGAACG
>Ga0316207_10002182_pt1 | contig 20910 bp, 14 predicted proteins | sample 6weekpyrite_MG_FD_204943 | JGI IMG/M metagenome (GOLD analysis project Ga0316207, IMG submission 204943) | Microbial mat bacterial communities from mineral coupon in-situ incubated in ocean water Damariscotta River, Maine, United States -... | ecosystem: Environmental > Aquatic > Marine >...
ATCGCCTGATCACGGTCCTCGCCCCACGCAATCAATTTACCTATCATGGGGTCATAGTGAATACTGACATTATCACCAGCCCTAACACCGGCATCTATGCGGCTACCAGTAACTGTTTCTGCAAAGGGATCAAAGTGGCCAATGGTGCCAATGGACGGCATAAAATCATTGTGTGGGTCTTCAGCGTAGAGGCGTACCTCAACTGCATGCCCATTAAGGTGGGCTTCTAGCTCATCTTGTGAAAGTGGCAGAGGTTTGCCTTCTGCTACCATGATTTGCCATTCGACCAGATCTTGGCCAGTGATCATTTCGGTAACAGGATGCTCTACTTGTAGGCGCGTGTTCATTTCCATAAAATAGAAAGGCGCATCGGTTAGCCCATCTGCGACATCAACTATAAATTCAACAGTTCCGGCACCGACATAATTGATGGCTTCTGCGGCGCGTACAGCCGCATTCCCCATGGCACGGCGCATATCAGTGCTCATGCCCGGGGCAGGTGCTTCTTCAACTACCTTTTGGTGCCGCCGTTGCAGTGAACAATCGCGCTCAAAAAGATGAACTGCGTTCCCGTCGGCGTCTCCAAAAACCTGAATTTCGATGTGGCGGGGGATTTTGATCAGTTTCTCGATTAAAAGCTTGCCGTTGCCAAAGCTGTTTTCGCCCTCACGGCGTGCACCCTCAATTGCGGCAGCAATATCGTCACCTTCAAATACTTTGCGCATGCCTTTGCCGCCACCACCAGCAACTGCCTTAATTAGAACAGGGAAGCCAATTCGCTTAGCTTCTGCTGAAAGTATCTCAACAGATTGCTCGTCGCCGTGATAACCCGGAACCACTGGCACATCAGCGTCTTCCATCAGTTTCTTTGCACTACCTTTTAGGGCCATGGCGCGCATGCTATCGGCAGACGGGCCAACAAAGATTATTCCATTCGCGGCACAAGCTTCTGAAAAATCAGGGTTTTCAGATAAAAAACCATAGCCGGGGTGAATGGCATTAGCATTTGTTTTTTTGGCGGCGGTGATGATCTTATCTGCAACCAAATAGCTTTCTGCTGCAGCAGCAGGGCCGATATGTACAGCTTCGTCGGCCATTTCCACATGCAAGGCATTGGAATCGACATCAGAGAATACAGCGACAGTTTTGATGCCTAGGCGCTGGCAAGTCGCGATCACCCTGCAAGCAATTTCGCCGCGGTTGGCAATCAACAATTTATTGATGCGTGTCATGCCTCAGTGCTCCAGCTAGCTTTTCGTTTTTCAAGGAAGGCGGATAGGCCTTCCTTGCCTTCAGGGCTTGCACGGCGATTGGCAATGCGCTTGGCCGTATCGTTCCGTAGCTCTTCTGTAATTTTTTGGCCGGAAACCGAGGCGATTAAGTCTTTTGCTTCTGCTTGGGCAATTGGCGCTCCGGCAAGCAGGTTTTTGATGAAAACATGAGCTAGACTAAAGGCTTCTTGTAGTGAGGGCGCAGTTTCATGCACTAGGCCAATACGATATGCTTCTGCAGCATCAAAGCGTTCGGCGGTAAGGAAAAAGCGCCTCGATGCACGTTGACCAATTGCCGCCACCACATAGGGTGAAATCGTCGCAGGGGTAAGGCCAAGCTTAACTTCAGAGAGTGAGAATTTTGCAGTTTCAACAGCAATAGCAATATCGCAGCAAGCAACAAGGCCTACGCCACCACCAAAGGTAGCGCCGTTTATAATGGCAATCGTAGGTTTTGGGCAGGTGTTGAGTGTTGAAAGCATTTCGGAAAGCCGAAGCGCATCACGCATATTTTGCTTTTCGGTATAGCTTGCGGCTTCTTTCATCCAGTTTAAGTCTGCACCAGCGGAAAAGCTTTTTCCTGCGCCTGTAAGGACGATAGCTCTCACGTCAGGGTTCTCGCCAAGGGTTTTGAAGGCGTTATTTAATTCCCAGATAAGATCATCATTGAATGCGTTATGAACATCGGGGCGATATAGCGTGACAGTAGCTATGCCGCGCTCATCAATGCCTGTTTTTAGTGTATCAACCATGTTTATACTCCTTACATCCGGAAGATGCCGAATTTCGTCGGCTCTATGGGGGCGTTCATGGTTGCAGATAGGCCAAGGCCCAATACGCGGCGGGTGTCAGCAGGGTCAATCACGCCGTCGTCCCATAGCCGGGCGCTGGCATAATAGGGATGGCCTTGTTCCTCATACATGTCGCGGATAGGGGCTTTGAAGCCTTCTTCTTCTTCAGTGCTCCAGTCTTGGCCGCGTGCTTCCATGCCGTCACGCTTCACTGTTGCCAGAACACCAGCAGCTTGCTCTCCGCCCATCACTGAAATGCGGGCATTAGGCCACATCCACAGGAAGCGCGGCTGATAAGCCCGGCCACACATGCCGTAATTTCCAGCCCCGAAACTTCCGCCGATCAATATGGTGAACTTAGGTACGTTGGCGCAGGCAACAGCCGTCACCATTTTGGCTCCGTCTCTGGCAATGCCGCCGTTTTCATATTTTTGGCCAACCATAAAGCCAGTGATATTTTGTAGAAACACCAAAGGAATGCCTCGCTGGGCGCATAGCTCAACAAAGTGAGCGCCCTTCAAGGCGCTTTCAGAAAAAAGCACGCCGTTATTGGCAACAATGCCAACCGGAAAACCATAAATATGAGCAAAGCCGCATACTAAAGTTTCGCCGTACAGCTTTTTAAATTCATCAAATTTACTGCCGTCAACAATGCGGGCAATAATTTCGCGCACATCGTAAGGCTGGCGTGTGTCTTTGGGGACAACGCCGTAAATTTCTTCCGGCGCATAAAGCGGCTCGGTAATCTCACGGCGCTTAACAGGGAGTGTTTTCTCTCGGTTAAGGTTTGCAACAGTTTTACGGGCGATTGCCAGCCCGTGATAGTCGTCTTTTGCCAGATGGTCTACTACACCAGAGGTGCGAGCATGTACATCGCCGCCGCCAAGGTCTTCAGCGCTAACAACTTCACCAGTGGCAGCTTTAACAAGTGGCGGCCCGCCAAGGAAAATAGTTCCCTGATTTTGGACGATGATGCTTTCGTCTGCCATAGCCGGAACATACGCCCCGCCAGCCGTACAGCTACCCATTACAACAGCCACTTGCGGAATGCCTTCAGCAGACATATTCGCCTGATTATAGAATATGCGCCCAAAATGCTCGCGGTCAGGGAATACGTCGTCCTGATTGGGCAAGTTCGCACCACCGCTATCAACAAGATAAATACAAGGTAGTTTGTTTTCTGCTGCGATTTCTTGTGCACGCAGGTGTTTTTTTACGGTAACAGGGTAGTAGGTTCCACCTTTAACGGTCGCATCGTTGCACACGATCATGCATTCGGTGCCTTCAACGCGGCCAATGCCGGTGATTACGCCCGCCGAAGCAATATCGGCATCATACATGTCGTATGCTGCAAGTTGGGAAAGCTCTAAGAAAGGAGAGCCAGGATCTAGGAGTGTGTTAACTCGATCTCGAGGGAGCAGCTTCCCACGGGATAGATGTTTATCCCGGGCACGCTCAGGGCCACCTAATGAAATTTTGCTAATTTTTTCTTTTAAGTCATCAACTTGGGCCTGCATGTGTGCTGCATTTTCAGCAAATGTTTCGCTGCCTGCAACCACTGCCGATTGAAGAATTGTCATAAGAATGTGTCTCTAACGTCGAATTTTTGAAAGGCCCTCACGTGGCCGATAGTTGGTGGCATTTTATGCTACAGGGTGGTATTGGTAAAATTGATGTTTAAAATACAATTGATAGACAGTGCCTATGATGGATTTATATTTGCTGCGTTACTTTTTGGCGGTTGTTGAAACCGGCAATTTTACGCGGGCGGCTGACCGTGTTTTTGTGACACAGCCAACCTTATCCGCAGGAATTAAAAAACTGGAAACGCAGGTTGGGCAAACCTTGTTTGAGAGAACCAATAGGCGCGTTTTTTTAACAGACGCAGGAACGCGTTTTTTACCCAGAGCCAAGGCAATTTTACATGAATGTAATCTTGCCGTTCAGTCCTTGGAAGAGGCGGCAAGTACACCGGTTTTAAGGTTAGGGGTGCTAACAACCCTCTCCAACAGGGCTGTAGGAAGCCTCTTGGCGGATTTTCATGCCGCCCATCCGAAGGCAACTATTGAAATCATTGATGGTACCGAGCAGGAATTGGCCAACAGGCTAGATGACCGAAGTTTGGATTATGCTTTGTCGCTTTACCGTGGTGAGGCGAAGGGAAGGGCTATCACACTAAAAACAGAGGATTATTGTTTTATATTGCCGCTGAGCCACGTCCTTGCAGGGAAGGAAATTGTTTCAGCAGCGGATTTGCGAGAGGAATATATGATTGTGAGAAGTCGCTGTGAGGTGCTCTCGGAAACCAGCAGGTATTTCACAGATCATAATGTTCGGCCAAGGCTGGTTTACAGAACTCCGAATGATAGCAGGGCTATCGCAATGGTGGCCGCAGGTTTAGGAGGCACAGTGGTGCCGAAAAGCTTGGTTGATGAGAGGGTGAGCGCGGTGAAACTCAGGGGGTTTAATTATAATCGACAGTTAGCGCTGTTTCGTCCCGTATATGATATGCCACTAGAAACGGCAAAATTAGGAAATGAATTTGAAACATATGTTGAAAATGCTTGGGGGCGCGCTAAGCAATAGACTGTAATGAGCAGTATGCTAAGCTTGTTGCTTTAGTTTAGTGTTTTCATCGTATCTTTCTTTATAAAAACGGTAAACTCGCATTTTTTTGTTTTGCCATATACTAAAGCCATAAATATCAATTTTGGCAGGTTTAAATATTTTGTCTGTTTAGCTTTGTTACTTTTAAATAACGAGGCCTGTACCCAAGGGGAAGAATTGTGTCGTCAGGAAGACTAATATTAGGTGTAATTTTTATTGCGCTATTGGCGGCGGCAGGATGGTTGTTCTTCGGTGAAAGCAGCAGTTCAAAGCGCGGTGGCCGTGGTGGTGTGGTTTCAGTTGTCAGTGCGCCTGCCACGAAGCGAGATTTTTCTGACATTGTGGAAGCCCTAGGTACAGCTAGAGCACGAGAGTCTGTGGTTTTGACATCCCGTGTTTCAGATACGGTTAGTGAGGTGCGTTTCGATGATGGGCAGACAGTAAAAAAAGGCGATTTACTGGTTGTTTTAGAGAGTGTTGAAGAAGAAGCGCAATTACAGGAAGCAAGTGCTAATTTGAAGGAAGCTGAAAGCCAATATACGCGGATAGCTGATTTGGTGAAGCGCGGGAATGCTTCAACTTCTAATCTAGATGCGCAAAAGCGGCGTGTGGATGAGGCACGTTTCCGATTGGATGCCTCGCAAGCTCGTATCGCAGACCGGCGCATAAAAGCGCCGTTTGACGGTGTTCTAGGGTTGAGGCAGGTAAGTGAAGGTACATTACTTTCATCTAACACAGCGATTACCACCATTGACGCCATAGACCTCATTAAATTGGATTTCACAGTACCGGAGCGCTTTATCGCTACCCTTGCTGAAGGGCAAGAGGTTGAGGCCAAAGTAGAGGCTTATCCTGGGCGTCTGTTTAAGGGTATGGTTACAACAGTTGATAGCCGTGTTGACCCGGTAACACGTTCAGTTGTTGTAAGGGCAGAAATTCCCAATGATGACAGGGCTTTACGTCCCGGACTGTTAATGACAGTTGAGGTTATTAGCCGTACATGGAATGCGCTGGCTGTCGCTGAGGAAGCTGTTGTGCCGAGTGGCGGCAAGAATTATGTTTTTGTTGTGAAAAATGGTGAAGCTGAGCGCCGTGACGTGAAGTTGGGGCTACGTCGCCCTGGTTATGTTGAGGTACTTGAAGGTTTGGCTGAAGGTGAGCGCGTAGTTGTTGAGGGGACATTCCGACTTGGACGAAGCGGCGTTAAAGTGAGAGAGGCTGGTAGCAAACGGCCCTCAGAGAAACCGGCCGAAAAACAAGCAGAAAATTCTGACCAAAAGAAAAGGCCTGACGGCGCAAAGCGTAGGCAAAGGAACGGTTCATGATACTTTCAGACATATCCGTAAAGCGTCCCGTTTTTGCAACAGTTATCAGCCTGTTATTAATTGCCTTTGGTGTGATTTCCTTTAGCGACCTTTCTGTACGAGAACTGCCGGACGTTGATCCACCTGTTGTTGGAGTACGCACGAATTATTCTGGCGCTAATGCCGCGGTGATTGAAACGCGGGTGACACAGATTATTGAAAGCGCAATTGCAGGTGTGCCGGGGATTAAAACCATTGAATCTACCAGCCGGGATGGGCGCTCGGACATTACAATTGAGTTTCTTTTAACGCGGGATATCGATAGCGCAGCAAACGATGTTCGAGACCGTGTTAGCCGAGTGTTGAACAATTTGCCTGAAGAGGTGGACCCGCCAGAAGTCTCCAAAGCTGATAGTGATACACGCCCGATTTTATGGCTGAACCTTACCAGCCCTGTAATGGATATTTTGCAACTGACAGACTATGCTGAGCGTAACATTGTTGACCGTTTGTCTGTGGTTGACGGCGTATCAGGGGTGCGAATTGGGGGCCAGCAACGCTATGCTATTCGTGTGCATCTGGATAGGCAAGCAATGGCGGCACGCCGGATTACCGTGATTGATATTGAAAGTGCCTTACGCCGTGAGAATGTAGAGCTTCCTGCAGGTAAAATCCAATCTGTAAACCGCGACACTATTGTGCGCCTTAACCGTGAATATGCTGACCCTGAAGATTTTACGAGCATGGTTATCCGGGAAGGGCAAGAAGGTGATTTCATTTGGCTTGGTGATGTTGCCCGTGTGGAACGAGGATCTGAACGCGACAAGCGCCTTTTCCGGGGCAATGGTATTCCGGTAATCGGTCTCGGCGTGATCAAGCAATCAACAGGTAATACGCTTGCTGTTGCACAAGGTGCGAAGGCAGAGGCTGAGCGCATTCGTGCTACTTTGCCTGAAAGCATGGAGCTAACAGTTGCCTATGACACGTCAGTGTTTATCGATAGTGCGATTACTGAAGTGTATAGAACACTAGCAATTGCTATGGGGCTTGTGGTTCTGGTTTTGTATTTATTCTTGGGTAATATCAAAACTGTGTTGGTGCCAGCTGTAACTGTGCCGGTTTGTATTACGGCAAGCTTCTGGGTTTTGTCACTCGCAGGCGTGAGTATTAATTTGATCACGCTCTTAGGACTGGTGATGGCGATCGGCCTAGTGGTTGATGATGCTATTGTTGTTCTGGAGAATATATACCGCAGGGTCGACGAAGGTGAGCCGGGTCTTGTGGCCGCATACCGCGGTGCAAAGCAGGTTGGTTTTGCTGTGATCGCGACCACACTGGTTTTGATTGGCGTGTTTGTGCCCATCATGTTCCTCTCTGGTAATATTGGGCGTTTGTTTGGGGAGCTTGCTATCACCATGACAGCGGCGGTGGCATTCTCTAGTTTGATTGCTCTTACTCTTAGCCCGATGATGTGCTCAAAACTGGTGCGTCGCAGAAATAAGAAGCCTGCTTTTGCACTAGCGCTTGATCGCGGCTTTAAACGCATTCAGGAAGGCTACGGAGGTTTGCTAGAGGTTTGCATCAATAATAAGATGCTAGTGACCGCTTGTTTCCTAACCTGTTTTGCTTTGATCGTGGGCATTCAAGGGCGTATTCCACAAGAATTGGCACCCGTGGAAGATCGTAGTAATTTGTTTATGCGCATACAGCCACCTCAGGGAGCAAGTTACGATTTCGTTGAAAAACAAGCCCTTAAAGTAGAAGAGCAAATCCTCCCCCTTTTGGAAACTGGCGAGTTAGATCGCTTTTTGATCCGCGTTGATGCGGGCGGTGGGTTTGGGTTTATTATTCTCAAACCATGGGAAGAGCGAGAGCGCTCTGCAGGGGAAATCCTTCAGGAACTACGCCCTAAATTGATGCAAAATGTTCCAGGCCTTAGGGCTGTGCCGCGCCAGTCATCAGGCCTGTCTCGTCGTAGTGGTGGGGCTGAAGCTTTCCAGTTTGTTGTTGGCGGTGCGACCTACGAAGATTTAGGGCGTTTTAAGGCCGTTCTGCTGGAGGAACTTTCCAGCTATCAAGGACTGCTGAATGTAGATGCCGACTACCGCGAGACTCAACCGCAATTTAAAGTGCGTATTGACCGTGAGCGTGCCGCTGATATGGGCGTTTCTATCCAGTCTATTGGACGTACACTTGAAACAATGATGGGGGGGCGTCGCGTAACAACCTTTGTTGACGACGGCGAAGAGTATGACGTGATTTTACAGGCGCAAGCGTCAGATCGCCGCCAGCCGTTGGATATGGAAAATATTCATGTTGCTTCCAATAGAACGGGTGCGTTGATCCCGCTGTCTAACTTGGTGCGGGTTGAAGAAGTATCTGGAGCGGGGCAGCTTCGGCGCTTTAACCGGGTGCGGGCGCTCACCATTAGCGGCAATGTTGCGCCTGGCTACACGCTTGGTGAAGTAACAGAGCATATGGAAAGCCTTGTACGTGACGTGCTGCCTGATGTTTCAAGCATTGATTACAAAGGTGCTACCCGCGAGTATAAAGAGGCGGGTAACGATATTTACTTCGTGTTTGTGCTGGCTTTGGTAGTGGTGTTCCTTGTTTTGGCGGCACAATTTGAAAGCTTTATTCACCCCTTCATTATTATGCTCACTGTACCGCTCGCAGTACTCGGTGGGCTTGTGGGGCTCTATTTTGCGGGAAGTACCCTCAATATCTATAGCCAGTTAGGACTGATTATGTTGATCGGATTGGCAGCTAAAAATGGTATTTTGATCGTTGAGTTTGCTAACCAATTGCGCGATGAAGGCTTAAGTGTGCGTGACGCTTTGATGGAAGCCAGCAAAACACGTTTGCGGCCCATTATGATGACAGGCCTATCTACTGCCATGGGGGCTGTGCCTTTGATGATGGCGACAGGAGCAGGATCAGCGAGCCGAATGACGATTGGTGTGACCGTTTTTTCAGGTGTGATTGTAGCCACCTTCTTTACCCTATTCATTGTGCCAGTTTTTTATGATGCGCTCGCAAAGTTTACTAAATCCCCGGGGCATGTTGCAGGCGAATTGGAAGCGTTTGAAGAAAACGAAAAGAAGGGCTTTCCTGCTGAGTAATACCGGCCTGCATTCGTTAAATGCCTTGTTTGAGGGCATGTCAGACTGTGAAGACCTTTGACTTTGCTGTAAGTGTGGGCCTAGCCAAGTGGCCTGCTTGTTATTGTTTAAGTGAGGTCCTATTAAGCTAAAGCGCAGTTGCATGGGGTGGCTGACGCGGTTATTCCGGTACTATTGATTAATAAACTATACTTAAGTTGGAACAAAAATCTCAGGGGAGGGATCAATGAAACTGCGTGCTTTAACCATGACCGTAGCCATTTCTGGGCTGTTGACGGCTTGTAGCTCTGAAGAAGATAATTCTGCGGGAAACGCGGCTGATAAAGCAGTAGGGGAAGCCACAATGGTTAAAAGTGCTCCTGTGATTGAGCCGTGGGGTTATCCGCTTTCAGCATTGGATACTACAACACGCCCACAGGATGATTTGTTTCAGTTTGCTAATGGTGGCTGGCTAAAAGCCACTGAAATTCCTGGCGATAGAAGCGGTGTTGGTTTTTCCCAAATTATGCGTGATCGTAACGATGAGCGTATAAAAAGCATTATTGCTGACTTACAAGAAGGCACTCAGCCAAAGGGTAGTAACCAGCAAAAAATCCGCGATCTGTACGCGGCCTATATGAATGTTGCTGTTATTAATGAATCGGGGCTTGATCCTCTTCGCCCTATGCTCGCGAAAATAACCTCGCTTGAATCCCATGAGGATGTTGCTCGGGCAATGATGGCTGATGATCTGGGGGCACGGTCACTATTTAATGTTTTTGTCGGGATTAATTCCAAAAAACCTACGGAGTATACGGTTTATACCTCCCATGCAGGCACAGCATTACCCGACAAAAGCTATTATGAACGCGATAGTGAGCGTCTAACTGCACTGCGGGCTGCATATGTGGACTATATGGAGGCAGTGTTTACCCGCTTGGGTGCCGGGGAGGCTCGTGCAAAGGCGGAAGCTGTTTTTGCATTGGAAAAAACGATTGCGTCTCATCATTGGTCGCGTGCTGAGCGCAGGAATGCCGACAGAACCTATAATGCGCATACATTGGATGAACTTGAAGCTTACGCACCGGGCTTCCCTTGGGCTGCTGCTGTTGATGCTTGGGGTGTGGGTAGCATTGATGAAATCATCGTTCGGGAAAAGGATAGCTTTCCAAAGCTGGCCGCTTTATTTGCTGAAACACCAGTTGCAGTGTGGAAGGATTATTTGACGTTCCATCTGATGGCCTCTAACGGCAGACATCTTTCAGACGATATCGCACAAGAACGTTTCGGCTTTTTTGGCACTGTTTTGCGTGGACAAAATGAACAGCGTAGCCGTGAGGATAGGGGGATTATTTATGTGAATGGGGCGCTTGATCAGGCAATTGGCGAAATTTACATTGAGCGCTTTTTTCCTGCTGAATCTAAACGTTTAGTTGGGGAGATGTTTGAAAATATCAGAACAGAACTTGGCGAACGCATTGACCATTTAAGCTGGATGACGCCCAACACCAAGAAAGCCGCCCGTACAAAGCTGGCAAAAATTAACGCAAAAATCGCTTATCCAGATAAATGGCGTGACTATGCTGGGCTAGACATTTCGCCCGATAGTTTGTTTGAAAATGTAATTGCTCTAAGGCGTTTTGATCGGGCAGAAGATGTTGCTCGTCTGGGTAAACCTGTGGACAAAAACGAATGGTTCACTGGCCCACAAACAGTGAATGCTTTCTATAGCCCTTCGCGTAACGAGGCTTTTATTCCTGCGGGGTATATCCAATCCCCTTTATTCGACCCTAACGCCGATCCTGCGCTTAATTACGGTGCACTTGGTAGTATAATTGGCCATGAAATAGGCCATGGCTTTGATGATCAAGGCTCAAAATACGATGGTGACGGCGTATTGCAGGCTTGGTGGTCAGAAGAGGATAGGGCAGCCTTTAATAAACTTGGAGACGGTTTTGCAGAGCAGTTTGATCAATATGAACCGCTTCCGGATTTGCATGTGAATGGTCGTCAGACTCTTGGTGAGAATATCGGAGACCTAGCGGGAATGATCGTAGCTTATCATGCGTGGGAGCGTTCCTTGAAAGGTGAAGAGGCTCCTGTTCTTGATGGCTTTACGGGGCCGCAGAGATTCTTTTTGGGCCGTTCGCAAGGGCGGCGGTATAAACGAACTGAGGAATCGCTGCGACAAAGGCTCCTGTCAGCACCCCATAGCCCAATGTATTTGCGCGTGAACGGTATGGCCCGGAATATGGACGAATTCTATAAGGCGTTTGATGTGAAGGAAGGTGATAAAATGTATATTGCCCCAGACAACCGCGTTCGGATTTGGTGAATTTAGGGTAGGTTTCGCAACCTAAAAATTAAGCAGCGCTTTGCTATTAGGCATTCGAAGCGCTGCTCTTATTTTACTGCAAAGAATGAATGAAAAGATTTGCTAAACCGTCTTGGCAAAATCTACTTTAAAGTTTGCATCCTCTAAGGCATGCACAAGAGCCTGAGCATGGTCTTGATCTTTGGCTTCAATCACCAGCTCCATCTCGGTTTGTTTAAGCGATAGTGCTCCAAACTCTCTGTGGTGACGCATTTCAATGATGTTGGTACCTACATCAGCAACGATTTGCGTTACTCTTGCCAAGGCACCGGGTTGATCCATCATGGTGATGCGAAGGCGAGCAAGGCGTCCATCCCGGGCCATGCCGCGCAAAATAGCGTTTGCCAGCATGCGGCTGTCAATGTTGCCTCCGGAAAGAACCATCCCAACCTTTTGACCTTTAAAAACCTCGGGATGTTGCATAACAGCGCCTAAGCTAATGGCTCCAGCGCCTTCAACAATTACCTTCTCAATTTCCATAATGGTAACGATCGCGGCTTCAATTTGTCTTTCTGATACCGTTACAATGTCATCAACCAGTTGCTTCACTACATGTCGGGTGCGTTCGCCGGGTTGATTAACCGCAATACCCTCTGCAATACTGATATTGCTGCCGGCAAGTGACGTGCCGTCAATTGTTTCCTTCATAGCGGGGAAGGCTTCGGTTTGCACACCGACGATCCGGATGTTGGGATTAATGTCTTTTGCAATAGTCGCGATGCCCGATATCAGACCACCACCACCAATGGGTACAATTAGAGTTTCCAGGTTAGGGACATCCTCTAGCATCTCAAGGCCCACTGTACCTTGGCCAGCCATCACTAATGGATCATCAAATGGATGAATGAAGGTGAGGTTTTCTTTTTCAGCCAGAGCATATGCCGCTTTGGTCGCCTCCTCAAAGTCAGCGCCGGTTAACACCACATTTGCGCCCAGTTCTTCGGTACGCTTCACTTTATTGAAGGGGGTGCCGATTGGCATAACAATCGTGGCGGGGATATTTAGGCGGCCAGCATGATAGCTGATGCCTTGTGCATGGTTGCCGGCTGAAGCAGCAATCACGCCCTTGGTCTCTTTGGGTAATGCTAACAGGCGGTTTAGTGCTCCGCGCTCCTTGTATGCTGCTGTGAACTGAAAAATTTCAAATTTCAGGTAAACTTCTGCACCCGTCATTTCAGATAATGTGCGGGAATGATTAGTTGGTGTACGGATTACTGCTCCTTTGATACGAGCTTCGGCATCACGAACATCTTGTGCATTGATGGGCAATAATTGTTCAACCATGTGTTCGTTCCTGAAATATTATGTCACAAAAATACCTTACGGCGCACGTTTGCCATAAACAAGGGGCCGCGTCTATATGGATGTTGGCCGAAAGAACATTTTCCAATCGCCTGGAGTGGACACAACTTAGTTTTCTCCTTGAAATTTCGATTTATAAATCCAACAATTGTTGAAAATTATGTTGATCGCAGTTCGGGTAACTGTAAATGCGAGAGACTTAACGAAAATTCGGGGGTGAAATTGGGCGAGAAGTCAGTAACAACGAAGAAAAATGTGAATAAACTTCAAGTGGATAAGGCCGGAAGCACCGAAAACAAGCGTGTTCGCCGAAAAGACCGGATACTTGATACCGCAGAGGCTTTGTTCGCGAAACACGGCTTTGAAGGCGTATCTATGCGAATGGTTGCTGACGGTGCCAAAGTAGATCTTGCTCTAGCAAGTTATCATTTCGGAAATAAACGGGGATTATTTGATGCGGTATGGTTGCGCCGCGCTGAAGTTCTAAATGAACGGCGGCAAGCTGCGCTTGAGCGCTGTCAGGCAGAGGCGGGGGAAAAGGGCCCTACCGTTGAAGCTATTATTGATGCTTTTTTGCATCCCCTGTTAGGGTGCGGCTTGCAAGAGGATGAAGGTTGGTTACATTATTTTGAGTTGGTGGCACAGGTGAATAGCTCATCTGAGTGGGGCGGCCAACTTATGACCAAATACTTTGATCCACTTGTGCGGCGTTTTATGGAGGCATTGAAAAAAGCCCTGCCGAATGCAGACGAGACCAATTTATATTGGTGTTACCATTTTCTTTCTGGCGCTCTGACACTTACATTTGCGCATACAGGGCGGATTGACCAGCTTTCTGAAGGGGCTGCGAAATCGGAAGATATGGTTGGCGCATATGAGCGTATGGTGCCTTTTGTCGCTGCCGGTTTCAAAAAGCTGTGTGATCCTAAATAACAGCCGTTTTCTACTGGGCTGCTTGTTTGCTGTCTGCTACACAAGTTTCAAATAAAACTATTTAATGACTTATGAGGGGGACTCATGAAAAATTTAGTGGCGGCTGCTTTGTTGGCAGTCTCTGTTCCTGCGGCGGCTGAAGAGCTGACGATTGAACGTTTAACAGCTAGCCCATCTATTGATGGCCCAAGGGTACAGGGACTGAAGATGTCCCCCGATGGTAAGCGGATAACTTTCCTGCGCGGAAAAGACACTAACGCCAGCCAACTTGATTTGTGGCAGTTTGATGTTGCCACGGGAACATCACATTTGCTGGTGGATTCAAATGACTTGTTAAAAGGCGGCGAAGAGGTTCTTTCTGAAGAAGAAAAACAGCGCCGTGAGCGTAATCGCTCTACAACGGGTAAGACAGGCATTATCAGCTACTTTTGGAGCGCGGACAGCAAGTCTCTTTTGTTTCCAATTGGAGGCGATGTTTATGTGTTGCCACTTGGGGGGGCTGTAAAGCGCCTTACTGAAACAGCAGCTTATGAAACTGACATTAAATTTAGCCCCAAGGGTAGCTATGTGTCTTTCATTCGCGACCGTGAAGTTTTTGCTGTGAATGTAGCAACTGGAGTGGAAACACAGCTTACAACAGGTGCGACAGAAACTATTGCCAACGGTATGGCAGAGTTTGTTGTACAGGAAGAGTTAGGTCGCTTCACTGGCTATTGGTGGTCTCCCGACGAGAGCAAGATTGCTTTTGAGCAGTTTGATGAAAGCAAAGTGTTAGTAAAGGACCGTTATGAAGTTCAGCCTGACGGCGGTGTAGTGGCCCTGAAACAGCGTTACCCCGAGGCCGGAAGTACCAATGTTGACGTTAAGCTAGGTGTGGTAGCGCTAGCCGATAAAAGTGTGAACTGGATTGATCTCGGCGCTGAAAAAGACATTTATTTGGCCAGAGTAAACTGGGCGAATGACAATACGGTTGTTTATCAACGCCTTAACCGTTCACAGACCCGCTTGGATGTTGTGTTTAATGACCTAGTTTCTGGCAACGCTGATACCCGTATCACTGAAACGAGTGAGGTTTGGGTTAATCTGAATAATGATCTGCGTTTTCTCGATGATGGCCGCTTTATATGGGCCAGTGAGCGTAGTGGCTTTAAGCATTTATATTTGCATGGCTCAGACGGTAAAACCATCAAGCAATTGACACACGGTGACTGGGTTATGTCATCCGTTTCGAAAGTTGATGAGGAAACGGATACTATTTATTTTAGCGGATTTAAAGATAGCCCACTAGAGCGTCATTTGTACCGTGTACCACTGGAGGGTGGTGAGATTGAGCGTATTAGCCGGGAAGCAGGCTGGCACAGTGCGACAGTTGGTGACGGCGTATTTGTTGATAATTTTCAAAGCCCGGAGCAACCGCCACAGGTAATGGTGCGTAGCCTTGCAGATGGTTCTACCAAAGCAGCTATTCTTGAGAATAAGCTAGATGAAAGCCACGAATTTGGGCCTTACGTTGAAAGCCGTGTTGACCAGAGCTTTGGCTCGATCAAGGCTGAGGATGGTACTGAATTATACTACCGACTTTATAAGCCCGCCAATATGGAAGCAGGAAAGCGCTATCCGGCTGTTTTGGCCCCTTACGGTGGTCCGCACGGACAAAGTGTGAGCAGAACATGGACCGTAAACTTTAATAACATCATGGCGCGTAATGGCTTTGTTGTTATGGTTGTTGATAACCGCGGCATGTGGAATAGGGGACTGAAGTTCGAAGGGCATATCAAAAATGCTATGGGCACAGTTGAAGTGGCTGATCAAGTAACGGCTGCGAATTATTTAAAGACACTCGACTATATTGACGGCGATAACATTGGTATTCGTGGATGGTCTTACGGCGGCTATATGACGTTGATGAGCCTCTTTAAAGCGCCCGATACTTTTAAGGCAGGTGTTTCAATTGCCCCTGTGACAGATTGGCGCCTTTATGACACAGCCTATACTGAACGCTATCTTGGGCATCCTGATGCACCGGGTGATGTATATGAAAACTCATCTGTGTTCAAATATGTGGGTGGTTTTAAGGGGGATTTGCTTTTGATCCATGGTATGGCAGATGACAATGTGTTTTTTGATAATAGCGTTAAGCTGATGGCGACATTGCAAAATGCTGGCAAGCCTTTTGAGCTAATGACATATCCTGGTAAAAAACATGGGATCAGAGGAGCTGCAACTCGTGCACACCTTTGGAGTCTTGCGTTAGACTTCTTTAATAGGAAGCTTAAATAAAATAGCAGGATTATAGGTTTGGAAGAGGGCTCTTTAGTGGAGCCCTTTTTTTTGGTTAATTATCCAAAGCGGATTTTTGCCACAACGATTGAGCCCGCAAGAAGCATGGTAATACCGTTGGCAAAAATTAATGGCAAATCTTGACGAAGGACACCGTAGATTAGCCACAAACCAATACCGATAAACATCAGAGTAAACATCGTGAGTGAAATATCTTTGGTTGACCGGGTACGCCAAACACGTGTTGCTTGAGGAACAAATGATGCAGTTGTTAAACTAGCGGCAGCTAAACCCAAAAGCGTTAGAGATGTCATTTGGTCTGTCTTCCTTTTAGGGGTGAACACAGTCTAGCATTATCCGCCAGATGCAAGATTGTTTTGGCCGAAGTGTGTTTTACTCAATTTGCCATTCTCAAATTAGTAAGCAGTTTCTAGTCGGCTTTAAAAGCGCAACTAGAAAAAAGCAAATAATTTCAAAAAAAATGAATGCAGGGGTTGTAGGAAGAATTTTCTAGACTATATAGTCCAGTAAGTACTTGAGGGGGCTTTCAAGATGTTGCGACAACAACTCTTTGCCGTTGAGAGTATGAGTAGTTCACTTGCATTCTGGGTGTTGGATATTCCCCCCACTTCCCTCCCCTGTCTAAACCCGGGGTGCAAGCGAATAAGTAAAGCCGAAGAGCAGGTCTGGTCGCTCTTCGGCTTTTTATTAGCATGATATTTGCCTAGATTTAGGCAGCGCGCTCGAATTCAATTTCTTCCACCAATCCAGTTTTAGGTGTAGGGGCGATTGTCGTTAATACAATTTCCACCATCCGCCGAAATTTTTCTACGTGGATCATATGATCTGCGCCAGGCACACTGATGAAACGCCCACGTTTATAGCTTTCAGCAACTCGGATGTTCGCGTCTACAGGTACGAAGTGGTCATGCTCACCTGTGAAAATAGTGGTCTCAACATCTGGCTGAAGAGACAAGTCTGTTTTACCGTCTTTAAGAATGCGTAGAGTATTGTGCTTGAACTGCTCTTTGATTCCAGGTGTGGATTTTTTGAGAGCATGGCGAAGTTTTTCTGAAGCAATGCGGCATAGTTTGTTGGTTTGTCGTAGTTCCGGGTTGGTCATCAAATCAGTGAAGCCATTTGCAAAGTCTTCCATGCGACCCCACTCAAGTTGAAGCAGGAGCAAATTAAAATCATATTCTAATGATTTTGGGAGACGCTCCATGGCAGACGCCAATAATAATTTTTCAACACCAGCAAATTGCTGTGTGTAGCGCATTGCGACGATGCTACCGTAGGAACATCCCAGCATATTTAGCTTTTCAACACCGATATGCTTTAGGCCATGATTAATGGCACGGCTGATAAACTCGAACGAATAATTGGATGGTAAAACGCCGGTATCACCGTTGCCTGGTGTATCCACGGTAATAACCCAGGTTTTTTCGGCAAACGCTTTGCTGAGCTTTTCAACTTGCGCAATATTCTGAAACGCTCCACCGATGAATACGAGGGGCACGTCGGTCAGACCTCTAGAATATTCTTTAAAATGAACGGGGAAGCCTTCGAATGTCAGGTTATGGAAACGGGTGTCGGGCACCAAAGTATGAAGATTAGACACGGTAGAAGCCTCTTGTTAATTTTTTTACACGTTTGCGCAAAAGGTTAATAATTTGTTAACTATTTCGTGTGCCCCCTACAGCACATAATTTGGCCCTGCAACTATTTTGATATCTTTGATCGTGTGGCGAGTATAATGCATACCATTAAGAGTTTTTGGGCACTTGATTCGAATGTTTTTTCTTTCATTCGGCGCGAAAACCGCTAGGGTTCCAGCAATTTTTTAGAGTGATTCTTTTTTGTGCGTATCGCTTGCTACGCCTAGTTTTTGGATGAGTTGAATGTCCCTGCCTGAGCAAATCAAAAGACGCCGCACCTTTGCGATTATTTCGCACCCGGATGCCGGTAAAACCACGCTTACGGAGAAGCTGCTATTGTTCGGTGGTGCAATTCAGATGGCGGGTGAGGTAAAGGCAAAAGGCGAACGTCGCCGTGCAAGATCTGACTGGATGAAAGTGGAGCAAGAGCGCGGTATCTCGGTTGCCTCTTCGGTGATGACGTTTGACTATGAGGGGCATACCTTCAATCTGCTGGACACACCAGGTCACGAAGACTTCTCTGAAGATACTTACCGCACACTTTCTGCTGTAGATAGTGCTGTAATGGTGTTGGATGCGGCAAAGGGTATTGAGCGTCAAACACGAAAACTTTTTGAAGTGTGCCGACTGCGCGATATGCCGATTACTACCTTTATCAATAAGATGGACCGGGAAGCAAAAGACCCGTTTTCCTTATTAGATGAAGTGGAACAAACACTTGCACTAGACGTATCCCCGGCGAGCTGGCCTATTGGAATGGGGCGTGATTTTCTCGGTTGCTATGACCTTATACATGATCAATTGATCTTGTTTGATCGCGGTAAGGGGGATGCGCTGAGTGAAGGCATTAAGTGTGAAGGCCTCGAAGATCCGAAATTAGAAGAACTTTTACCAGATTACGCGCTGGAAAAGTTGCGCGAAGATGTGGAAATGGTTCGGGAGCTTTGTCCTCCATTTGATGCGCAGGCTTATTTAGATGGTACTCTCACACCAGTTTTCTTTGGTTCGGCGATTAATAATTTTGGAGTGCAAGAGCTATTGCAAGGTGTTGGTAGTTTCGCGCCGCAGCCGCGACTAGGTAATGCTATTGAGCGAACTGTTGACCCGCAAGAAGGGAAAGTATCGGCCTTTGTTTTTAAAATTCAGGCAAATATGGACCCAAAACACAGAGATCGCATTGCTTTTGCACGGATTGTGTCTGGACGGTTTAAAAAGGGCATAAAGCTTAAGCATGTACGCAGCGGTAAAACGATGGCTGTTCATAATGCCCAATTATTTTTGGCACAAGACCGTGCCATTGCGGAAGAAGCGTACGCTGGTGATATTATTGGTATCCCAAACCACGGGAACCTGCGGATTGGAGATAGTCTTACAGAAGGTGAGATAATCCACTTCACTGGTATTCCTTCTTTTGCCCCTGAAATATTGCAAAAAGTACGCGCTGAAGACCCAATGAAAGCCAAGCACCTTGGTCGTGCGCTTGAACAGTTAGCAGAAGAGGGTGCTGCTAGCGTCTTTAAGCCTAACCTTGGCAGTGATTGGGTTGTTGGGGTGGTTGGTGCCTTGCAGTTTGATGTGTTGGCAGATCGTATCCGTACTGAATATCAAGTGCCGGTTACTTTTGAGCCGACGACGTTAATGACGGCCGAGTGGGTTGAAGGTGACTCCCGTGAAGTGAAGCAGTTTTCTGATCATAACCGGGCGTCAATGGCAACAGATCATTCTGGGTGTCCGGTCTATTTGGCACGCAATAATTGGCACCTGGATAAAGCGAAAGAAGATTATCCAAGTCTTAAGTTTTTAAAAATTAAAGAAGAGACTATATAAAATTTAGCGCGCGGCGACAACAAAGCCCGCGCTAGCCATCATTGTTGCTGACAGGCGGTTAAACCATTTTTGTGGTTGTGGTTTTGAGATCGTTTGGCGGAGCTTTGCTGCGCCAACTATATAAATACCCAAAACAATGTAAGAAACGAAGGTGGTAATTAGTGCAAGTATGGCGATATCTGCTGCTGTGATTGCAGTTAGATCCAGAAATGTTGGTAAAAACGCCAAATAGAACACTATCACCTTTGGGTTGCTGAGGCTGATAGCGATGCCTCCAGCTAGTGAGTGACGGTGGGATTGGCCTTTGTTGCTAGTTGTTGGTTTTTTGTTATGCCAACTCTTCCATGCTAGCCAGAGTAAATATGCCGCGCCAGCATATTTTACTGCGATGAAAAATGCTCCCATTTTTGATGCCAGCAAGCCAAGACCAGCCGCAGCTGCAATAAGATACATTGTATCCCCAATGATAAGACCTGTTAGCATTAAAAAGGCTGAGATAGGGCCGCGTGTAATCGCCTGAGCGATGACAGCTATAACGCCGGGGCCGGGCGATGCAGCAAGAAATGTTAATGCAATTGTATAGGCGACAATGATTTCGGCTGACATGGAGAGCTCCAGTTTTTCACACTGTGTCCTTAGCCTATCTAAGCTAACCTGAAAAGGAATACCTGATCATAGCGTCACCTACTGCCGCACACTGTTTATCACGCTTGATTAAGGTCAAGGCAAGGAAGCTAGGTCTCTCGTTTTATTATCAAGGCGAGTGTGGTGAAGGGCTACTATGCCCCGGGGATAAAAATGAGAATGGAAGTGGCATGGGGCAGGAATTAGACCGTACAGATTTTCATGATGAAGATTATGGAGTGTTTGTTCAAAAGCTTCAGCAGGAAACAGATTTGCTTGAAGGATGGGAGCGAGACGGGAAACTTTCTACAGCTCCAACTTCTGCAGGCTTTGAGTTAGAGGCTTGGTTACTTGATAATGATATGCGCCCCACGGCCAGAAATTCTGAGTTTATTGATGCGGTAAACGACCCGCTGATTGTGCCTGAGCTTTCTGCATTTAATATTGAGTTAAACGGTGACCCTGAGCAATTAACAGGGTTTGGGCTTTCTAACTTACACAGTGAATTAGCCGGGCTGTGGCGGCGGGCTTATGAGCGTGCCGAAAGCATGAACATGAAATTAGCTATGATTGGTATATTGCCAACAGTTGGTGATAGCGACCTATGCACCGATAATATGTCGACTACCAAACGCTTTAAGGCATTGAATGAACAGGTGTTTAGGTTCAGAAAAGGCAAGCCTATCAGGCTTGATATTGAGGGCAAAGACAAGCTGGTGAGCGAGCATTTTGACGTGATGCTGGAAGCGGCTACTACATCTTTTCAAATTCATATAAAGGTACCTCCCGGCCAAGGCGTCGATTATTATAATGCTTCTAAAATTGCCTCGGCTCCTTT
>Ga0316207_10002183_pt1 | contig 20908 bp, 14 predicted proteins | sample 6weekpyrite_MG_FD_204943 | JGI IMG/M metagenome (GOLD analysis project Ga0316207, IMG submission 204943) | Microbial mat bacterial communities from mineral coupon in-situ incubated in ocean water Damariscotta River, Maine, United States -... | ecosystem: Environmental > Aquatic > Marine >...
TTTCAACTATCGATCATACATTGGTATTAGGTGCGGGTGGGGGGGCTGAAGTTCTTCAGGCTAAATATCATAAGGTCACAAAGGTTTCAGCCGTTGAACTCGATGAACAAATTATCAAGCTTGTAAAAACTGATTTTAATAAGTTTTCAGGCGGTATTTACACAGATGCTAATGTCACTGTATTTGCAGAGGAGGCACGCGGATTTTTTACGGGTAATAAAAATTTATACGATTTGATTCAACTAGTATTGAGTGATTCGTTTGGTGCATCATCCGCAGGTCTGCATGCCTTAAATGAAAATTATTTATATACTGTAGAGGCTTTGCAGCTATATTTGCATCATTTAAATAGAGGTGGTTATCTTGCTATTAGTCGCTGGATTAAGCTACCACCCCGAGACACGCTTAAGCTATTTTCTACAGCCATTGATGCATTAAAAAATATGGGAATTGAGCAGCCAGAACGACATTTGATATTGATACGTGGTCTTCAAACCAGTACCTTAATAATAAAAAACACAGCGATTACCAGAACTGAAATACAATCGCTAAAACGATTTTGCAATCAAAGGTCATTTGATGTGGCATATTATCCAGGTATGATTTTTGAAGAAGCTAATCGCTATAACATACTCGCTGAACCTGTATTTTTTACAACGGCATTGTCATTACTTGGAGATCAACGCAATAAATTTATTCAGCGTTATAAATTCAATATTGAGCCAGCAAATGATAATAAACCCTATTTCTATAATTATTTTAAATGGCGTGTTTTTCCCGAGATACTTTCATTAAGAGGTGAGGGCGGGATGTCACTTCTGGGGATGGGCTACTTAATACTGGTAGCAACATTTATACAGGCTTTAATGCTTAGTGTTTTTATAATTATCCTGCCACTTATATTTTTTAAGCAAAAAAATATATCAACTAATAATAATTTAAAGATACGCGCTTTTACTTATTTTCTCGCACTTGGTTTGTCGTTTCTATTTGTGGAAATGGCATTCATTCAGAAATTTATTCTTTTTCTTCAGCATCCGATCTATGCGGTTTCAGTTGTTCTGGCAGCTTTTCTTATATTCGCCGGATTGGGTAGTTTATGGACTAAGCGACTGGTTGATTCAGGGCAATATATCAAAGGCGTGAAGTTGTCAGTTTTAATGATTCTTGCCATAGGTCTTTGTTATGCGTATTTTCTAGGGCCAGCTTTCGCTTTTCTAATTGATTTACCCGTGATATTAAAAATCATTATTTCTATATTTTTAATTGCACCACTTGCTTTCTACATGGGAATGCCATTCCCCCTGGGCATGTCTCGCCTGGCTGAGATTAGTCCTGAACTCTTACCCTGGGTGTGGGGCGTTAATGGATGTGCTTCGGTGCTTAGTGCTGTATTAGCGACACTGCTTGCTATACATTTTGGTTTCACTTTTGTAATTTTTTCAGCCTTAGTGTTGTATGCATTAGCAGCGCTAACTTCAGTAAACTGGTTGCGTTGTTAGCCTGGCCAGTACTTTTTTGTACTATGGTATTTTTGATAAAGAATTACACTGCTGTCCCATTAAGTTAAGGTTCCCGTCATTCCCGAATGCTTGTATCGGGATAAATTCGCCTGGAGCGAATTTAAACATACTATGTATGGCCCGAAGGGTAAAATACATGGATGTATTTTATAACCCAGTGACTTTACAGGCTCCAGGGTCACTGGATCTCCGACACAAGCATTCGGAGATGACGAATTTACAGATGGCTAGTTTCATGTCTCATTTAAAGGGCTACATATTCATCGTCTTATGTGTAAGTCTTATAGAAAATGTTTTAGAAAATTAACAGGGCAGCAGTGAAAGCATTAGTTTAATGTTTTTCATAGCCAGGTTTATTTAGTCTCAATCAATGAGGTAATTTATGTTATACCAATTTGCCGCCGATTTAGTACTCTTATTCCATTTTGCATTTATCGTGTTTGTACTTAGTGGTGGTTTTCTGGTTTTTATTTGGCGCTGGCTTATCTGGTTGCATATACCTGCAGCCATATGGGGGGCGGTATTCGTGATGATGGGCTGGATTTGTCCCCTCACACCTCTTGAGAATAGCTTGCGCCGAGCGGGAGGAGGTCAAGATTATTCAGACAGTTTTATCGAGCATTATCTGTTTCCCGTAATTTACCCTTCGGGATTGAGTCGTGAGATGTTTATTGCTATGGGTATTGCTGTAGTCATAATCAACATAATTGTATACACAATATTGTTTGTTAAACACAGGTGAAATTTTAATTACATATGCATTATTCAAAAAATTGCGTACTTTCATGTTCAAGGTCCGGTTCACCACAGTGGCGGAATATAAATTCTCGGCTACGATCACGTAACTCAATTGCGATATGCCAGGTGTCTTTTCTGTGCTTGTCATCGGAGGTTTCCTGGTTAATGGTTTTGGGGTCAATGGCTTCTCCAATATCTAAATTAATTGAGCCGTGATGAGGAAACCAGGAATTTGCGCGTAATATAGAACGAGTACCTCGTATTGCTACGGGTATGATAGGTGCATTGGCTTCTGCGGCTACCGTAAAAGCACCTAAATGAAAAGACCTTAAACCTGGAATGCGGGTAAAAGTGCCTTCAGCAAAAAATATTAAAGCATTGCCTGCTTTGAGTATATTAACCAGACGCTGTGTGTCTTCAAGACTTTTACCGGTTTCATAACGATCAACAAATTCAGTATGAATATTTTTTAAAGGGATACGATTGTAAAAGTACCTGGCTAATTCTTCTTTGGCAATAAATCGAAAGTAACCGGGTAAGGTTGCTAGCAATGCATAACTATCAAGATAACTGGCGTGGTTAGAAACCAGCACATAGGGCTGTCCATCGGTGGGTATATTTTCTATGCCATTTACTGTGACTTTCGTAGCGGTTACTTTTGCAAACAATCGTGCACAATTTCTTGCAACGGACCAGCGTACGGGAAAGCTCGGAAAAAACATGGTAGCTACCCAGACAATGGGTGCCAGTACAAAGTACATCAACCAGCAATGCGTAGCATATAGAACGGTTTTGCTATGACGCCACATGCGTCGTAATTGGGGGAAGATACTGCTAAATGTAATACGTGCGATTTGCAGGGCAACACCGGGCTGATTTTTTCCAATCCCGCCCTTCTCAAAAAGTTCACGACTGGCGGCGCGACGAATTTTTCCACTTGATGTCTTTAACACAGACCCAGGTGGTGCAAGTACAACTTCATCAGGTGGTGTTCCAATTAGATCCGTTGCCAGTGAGTTTATTTCTGTGCGCAGTTTTTCCAGTTCATTGTTATCTTCGTTGCGAGTTTCGGCTACCACAATTAATCGTTCGGTCTCGCTCTGCTTATCTTTACTGCCAAAGACGGCAACTCGACCCGTACGAATGCCCGCAACATTCCCAATAGCTTCTTCCAGTTCATGGGGATAAATGTTTCTTCCCGCTTTGATAATAATATCTTTAATTCGCCCGGTTACAAATAATTCCCCATTTGCTATATACGCTAAATCTCCTGTATCCAGCCATTCTTCATCAAATAGACTTTGTGTTTTTTCTGCATCACGGTAATAGCCGCTGGTAGATGATGGACCATGAAATTCTAAACAGCCTTCGTGACGTTCGGGTAATTCATGTCCCGCTGAATCGATGACTCTGATTTGATGATTGGGTAAAGGCGGTCCGCTGGAAATAAATCTTAAAGCATGTTTATTTTCACCTTTTGTGGGAGTGGCAACACCGGTGCGCATAAAAGTGTTGCGCTCGATAGTGTCAATGACTGAGCCTCGATTAAGGGGAGGGAATGCCAGGCCGACAGTGGATTCAGCCAGGCCATATACGGGCATCATTGATTTTTTATTAAATCCAAAAATTTTAAAGCGTTGACTAAAATTGTTTAAGGTTTCCGGGCTAACAGACTCTGCGCCATTAAATGCGGCACGCCATGAACTTAGATCAAGACCTTTTAAGTCTTCATCACTTAAGCGGCGTAAACAATACTCATAACCAAAGTTAGGTGAAGCGGATAATGTGCCATGATAATGATGAATCGCCCATAGCCACCGTTCAGGTCGGGCAAGAAAATTTAAGGGTGGCATGACCACAAACAGGCATGCAAAGTATAAACTGCCAAACCAGGCACCTATTAAACCCATATCGTGATAAAGCGGCAACCAGCTCACAAAAACATCTTTAGGGCCTGCTTTGACAACATGTCCCATGGCTCGAATATTAGCTAGCAAATTGGCATGAGTCAGTACAACACCTTTGGGGTTGCCGGTGCTACCTGAAGTATATTGTATAAATGCAATATCGTTAGCGGTTATAACCGGTGGCATTGATATGGCAGCCGTTGCAGTCAATTCTGCAACGGATACGATGTGCTGCAAGTTTGCAACCTGTGACTTGAGTAGCTGGGCAATGCCTTTGGCTTCGCTTACAGTGATAAAAATGCTAGCAAGACAATTGCTTAATATACGCACATGTCTGCGCATATGATCCTCAAGTTGTGATGGCCTTGCGGGTGGATAGACCGGCACCGGGACACCACCGGCTAACAAAACACCAAAAAAACTATAAAAATAATCAGCACAACTGGGCAGCATGAGTACAACGGGTTCGGCTGGTTTTAATCCACGTTGCTGTAATCCACCAGCAATCCGCATGGCCGCATTTTTAAGTTGTAAATAAGTAATAACTTCACCATCGCCCTGATCCGTATAAATTTGAATATGAGGTCGGTTGGGATGTGTGTTTACATGCCAGTTCAAAACATCTATTAGTGTACCCGAGCCGTCAGGTACTGCGTTAACCTCATCCAGCTCAACCGACTGTACATCTGAAAAATTAAAGTTTGTAATGGGTGTATCCGTGCCCTGAATGGCACGTAATAAATCCCTGGCAGATTCTGCTTCTGCATAGGTTCGTTCTGGTAATGCGAGTTTGAATTTTTTTTCAACCCTGGAAATTAATTCAACCCGTGCCAGGCTATCCAGGCCAAGATCTTTTTCAAAACTGTTATCCAGGGTTATTGCTTTGCTGGCAGGGTGATCTCGATGCACTTCGCAGACAAGAATATTTATTACCTGTAACAACTCAGTTACGGTATTGTTAGAATGATTAGCGGACTTTAAGGGCTGCATAAATTTTCCCCTCTAACCATATTTATTATAAAAATAAACAGGCTAGCTATCCCATTAGTATAGTTAATTTCCAGTTTTATAAAATGAGTTCGATCATAAATTGCTAGATCATTGATGATTAATTAAATTACACGAGGAGTGAATTTATTTATATATTTTTGTATGACTCTTGTCTCGTTTGAAGTAATAATTGCAGTGGATAGAAAGTAATTAGTTTATTTGATGATTTGTTATTAATAACAGTTATCATAAGCAACATGGTTCTGGAAACAGACTGGTTCATATGCAACAACTTTTATTTAAGCATCTCTTAATATGCCTCAATTTGAAATAGAGTGATTTATGATAATTGTAAGTTAAGCAATTTATTAAGGAGGTGTACTTGATGAAACAGCCATTACAAATTAATTTCAGAGATATTCCCCATTCAGATGCAGTTGAAGCCAGGGTTCGTACTAAAGCTGCAAAATTAGATGAATTTTATGATCAGATCATGACATGTAGCGTTATGATAGAAGCACCCCACAGCCATCACCATAAAGGAAATTTGTATCATGTGCGTATTGACTTGACCGTACCCAATGGTGAGCTTGTTATTAACCGTACACCAAAAGATCACCATGCACATGAAGATGTCTACGTAGCTATCCGTGATGCGTTTAATGCCGCACGTAGAAAATTACAGGATTATGCCAGAAAACAGCGCGGCGATGTTAAATGCCACGAAGTGCCACCACACGGTACTATTTCTGAGGTGGTTCCATACCAGGACTTTGGCAGAATACAAACCATCGATGGAAGAGAGATTTATTTCCATCGAAATAGTTATGTCGATGGTGATTTTGATGCGCTGGAAACAGGCGAAAAAGTCAGGTTTGTTGAAGTGCCAGGCGAAAATGGGCCACAGGCGAGTACGGTACATATAATTGGAAAACATAATATTGTTGGTTAAGTTATCGTAACTTAGGGTGGAGGGGATCATGACGGCAGGTGAATACTGTAATCGTGAAGTCATCATTACCGAGCAAACTACTTCTGTTATTGAAGCCGCTATATTAATGAGACAACATCATGTCGGTGATCTTGTTGTTGTCGAGAAACAGGCAGAAAAAACTGTACCAATCGGAATAATAACAGATCGTGATCTTGTAATAGAAGTCATTGCGCAAAAGGTTGAGCCTGGCTCATTATCTGTAAAAGATATTATGAGCACCGATCTTCTTAGCGTTGATGAAAAAGAGACCTTACTGGATACCCTGGAGATTATGCAAAAAAAGAGTGTACGACGGGTACTGGTAGTTGATGGACAGGGAAGTCTTCAAGGTCTATTGTCTGCGGATGATGTAATCGAATTAATTGCAGAGGCAATGAATAATCTAACTAAACTTGTAAAGCGGGAAGTATCTCGCGAGGAAAAAGAGCACCCATAAAAAAGGGGTTACGGAGAGACAATTTTTTACTGCTTTCGGTAGCTAGTCATATCCGTTTTCAACTTGTCGATAATGCTTGCTCGTTGATTAAATTTGCAATCGATGTCGCCGGTATCGAATACATTTAACCAAATAGAATTTTTCTAATTTGCACTTTATCTAGCAAATTGCTATTGATAAAAAGTGATTTCAGAACCCAATATTTGCACCGCTGTCGGGAGCAAGGCGTTTCTCTGTAAAAAATGCCTTTACAAAAAATATTATTTCCACGTCAATAGCTCAAAATTCGGTGGTTTATCGTCTATATATACTATATCAGGTGTAGAAAATACTCATTTCAGTGATTGATGAGGCTGAGTTATACATTACCTTAATTATCATCAGGTTTTCCTATAGTGACCATCATAAGCCCAGATTTTCAAGCATTAACCACTCTACATAAAGCATCACAATCTATTTCGTATAAGACCAAAGGGCTAGGTATAGCCGTTATTACTCTGGTTTTTTGTGCGGTGCTATTATGGTTTGATGCAACTGTTGCGAAACGTGTACAACAGATTGAATCCGCCTGGGTAGAATTCAATCACGAAGCGACCAGCGCTGAGAAGGCACTTAATGAAATCACCATTAATTTTGGCTACGGCGGCCTGATCCACAACTTTAAAAATTATGTTTTAAGGCAAGACCCCGCTCTTATTCCGCAGATTCAAAAAAACCTGAAGAACTTACATCATGGCGTTAAACATTATGCAGTACTGAATATCACTGATGAGGAGAAAAAAGCCTTAAAGCGTTTGAAACGCATGATAGATTTGTATCAACTCAAGTTTGAGTTCACTCAACGCCTTGTTGCGGAAGGAAAAACCACCCATGAGATTGACCTGAACGTTCAAATTAATGACCAACCTGCTTTCGATGCGATTAACTATCTAGCCAATCAAGCCTCGCAACGTCATAAGGAATATGAATTTAAAACCAGTATTCTGCTGGACGACGCTTTACACTTCCAGAAAACAGGCAGGCTGGTATTAATTCCCCTTGCGCTTATTGCGGGGGGGTTATTAATAGTCTTTCTAAGAAAGGTGGTGAATGCCAATGAAGAAATCAAAGAATCCCGGCAACAACTGAGTGATATTTTCGAGGCCAGCCCCGATGCCATGCTAATCGTAAATAGTGCTGGAGCCATTGTTCAGGTCAATGAAAAAGTGTCGAGTTTACTGGGATATGCCAATACTGAATTATTAGGCCAGGCGATGGAAATATTGATGCCGGAACGATTTCGTAAAAAACACGTTATGTTTCGCGACTACGGCTTCAAAAAGAAAGACAACCGCATTATGAATAATGAAATGGAATTTTTCGCGCAAAAAAAAGACGGCATGGAAATCTCTGTAGATATTGGACTTAATTTTTTTGGAGAAGGTGATAATAAAAAGGCCATTGTCATACTGCGAGATATAACAGAGAAGAAAATGGTCGATCTGGCCTTGCGTAGCAATCAGGAGATATTGAGTAAGGCACAAAGCATCGCCCATATGGGCAGCTGGGAATGGGACATTAAGAGCAATGCTCTTCAATGGTCCGATGAAATTTACCGGATTTTAGGTTTGCAACCCCAGCAATTAGAGGCCACTTATGATGCATTTTTAACATGCATGCACCCTGATGATAAAGAAGACGTGGTCAATGCGGTCAATGCCTCCGTTGTCTACGATCAACCGTACAATATAGAACACCGCATTATTCGGCCGAACGGTGAAGAGCGTGTTGTCCATGAGCAAGGCGATGTTTTTAGAAATGATGCCGGTGAAGCGGTACATATGGTGGGTTCGATACAGGACATTACCGAACGCAAGCAAGTGGAGGATATGCTCAACCGATTTAAGACCACACTAGATATGACTTCAGACTGTGTGTTTATGTTCGAGCCCGATACGTTGAGGTTTTTTTATGTAAATAAAGGCGCAATGGAACAGGTGGGGTACAGCTATGACGAACTGATGACTATGACCCCGGTGGATATTAAACCAGGGCATGACGAGAAAAGTTTTCGTCAACAAATTAACCCGTTAATTGAAGGCGTAAATAGCTTTACCACCTTTGAAGCCACGCACGAGCATAAAAACGGCATGCAAATTCCGGTTGAAATCTCCTTGCAATACATCGCACCCGCCGGTGAATCTCCGCGCTTCGTGGCAATAGTGCGCGATATTACAGAGCGTAAACTCGCTGATGCCGAGTTAAAACTGGCGGACAATGTATTTAACCATACTGACGAAGCTATCATCGTGACTGATACTGACAGAAAGGTGTTGCGCGCCAATCATGCGTTTACGGTGATTAGTGGTTACAGCGAGGATGAGGCACGGGGACAGAGGCCCAATGAAATACTCAGGTCTGGTCAGCATGACGATGAATTTTATGATGCTTTGTGGGGGCAACTTGATGAACGGGGCACGTGGCAGGGCGAGATTATAGATCGGCGCAAGGATGGCGAATTATTTCCAAGCTGGCACAATATGAGTGTGGTGAAAGATGTGCATGGCGAAGTGATTCAATACATCAGTATCTTCTCCGACATTACTGAGAAAAAGCGTGCTGAAGAACATATCCGTAACCTTGCGCAATACGATCAGTTAACCGAATTACCCAATCGTGCCCTGTTTAATGATCGTCTGCAACATGCTTTATCCAGGGCAAATCGAACAAACTATAATGTTGGCTTGATGTTTATCGATCTGGATCGTTTTAAAACCATTAATGACACTTTGGGGCACCAGGCGGGTGATCGATTATTACAGATTGTCGCAAAACGCTTAAGCAGTTGTGTGCGCACACAAGATACCGTTGCACGTCTTGGGGGTGATGAGTTCACCATCATACTGGAAGATTTACATCACGCTGAAGATGCCGCTATCGTTGCGGATAAACTCCTGGCGTCCTTGAGTGAAATAACCAATATAGCCGGTCATGATATTGTTCCTGGTGGCAGTGTTGGTATCAGTGTCTTCCCCGATGATGGTGACAATGCAGAGATTTTAGTTAAAAATGCGGATATCGCGATGTACCAGGCCAAGCAGCAAGGCCGGAATCGTTATCAATTCTACACCGTTGAATTTTCCCGACATGCTGAACAACGCTTCCATCTGGAAAAGAGGTTGCGTTACGCTCTTGAAAATAACGAGCTTGAAATTTATTACCAGCCCCAGATAAGTATGCTCACCGGTAAAATCGCGGGTGCCGAAGCACTGGTGCGATGGAATGATCCTGAAAAAGGTTTGATACCGCCCATAGAGTTTTTGCCGTTTGCTGAAGAAACCGGCCTGATTGAACCAATCGGTATTTGGGTGCTGGAAAGCGCATGCCGTCAGGCCAGAGACTGGCAGGAACAGGGTATCCCTCCTTTACGTTTAGCCGTTAATGTGGCGGGTTACCAGATTACCCACGGGCATATTGTTGAGTCTACAGAAGTCGCCTTAAAAAAATCGGGCCTGGCTGCGGAATTTCTGGAGCTGGAAATTACAGAAGATTTTGTCATGGATTACCTTGAAAAAGGCGTAGAGAGATTGAAGGCTCTGCGGGAACTGGGTGTCTCCCTGGCGATAGATGATTTTGGTACTGGCTACTCCTCTTTAAGTTATCTCAAGCAACTACCTATAGACCGATTAAAAATTGATCGTTCATTTGTTATGGATATGCACATAGATAAAGACGATGAAGCCATCGTTTCTGCTACCATCGCGATGGCAAAAAGCCTGGGACTTTCTGTGATTGCAGAAGGCGTAGAACGCGAAGAGCATGTCCATTTCCTTGAAAAACAGGGTTGTGAAGAAGTGCAGGGGTATTATTTTAGCAAGCCCGTGCCTGAAGAAGAGTTCGTTAAACTGCTTTCATCAGAGTTTAACCTTCCAGTCCACGATGATCTCACAACTGGAAAAGGCTAAGCAGATACGATGTCAGGCTCCTGCCATATAAGAAATCATTTATGAAAAAAGCCTTATTCATCCTGATTATGACGGTCTCGATCACCGAAGCGCTGATCATGGCCTTATTGAGCAACATCCATTTTGAACATATGGAGCCATGGCTGTCGGCATTTTTCGATGCCACGATGATTTCACTTGTAGCGATCATTACTATTAACAGAATGGTCAGGTATTCTATTATTGCGTTTCGTGGTGGTGGCAGGAGTGAATGGTCTCAGCTCAAGATCGGCGCTATTGTTTTTGCCATAGAGGCCATTGTGATGCTGACACTGGATATGTTTCCGTTTGCCATGAACACCTGGCAGGAAATACTGATTGATGTAACGGCGCTTGCCCTCGGCAGCTCCCTGGTTATCTATGCCATTGTTTTAAGACCCGCATCTGAAGAAGATGTTATTGCCTCAAAAAAACAGGACATGTCAGGCTCGGTGATTATTACCAATGTACTGGTATACATGTGTTTTATGATCTTGCTGTCTATGGTAATGGTTTCTGTTTATGAGCAGCAAATCCAGCAGCGGCAGCTGGAAATGAATCAGAAAGAAGCGAACGAACTTAGCCTGATTAAGTCGGAATTTCTTAATCAACTCAATTATGCAGCACTGGATACCTTAACTTTGGCATACCAGCCTGATATACAGGCGTTATTGTCTGGTGACATGCATGCCATTGCAGAATTACAAAACGACTATCTGAACATTACAAAGGTGAAGCAGTATTATGAACAAATTCGTTTGCTGGATAGCCAGGGTAACGAACTAATTAATATACATCGTAACAATGGCCAGGCTGTTATAACACCCGCTAGCAAGTTGCAGAACAAGCGTCATCGTTACTATTTTCAGGAAGGTTTCAAGCTTCCTCCTGGTGGAATTTATATATCGCCTCTGGACCTGAATGTGGGACACGATGTGGTGGAACGCCCATTTAGACCTATCATTCGGTTGGTATCGCCGTTATTCCATGGCGAGATTAAAAAAGGCCTCATCATTATTAATCTAAACGGCCAGTATCTGTTAAATATTATCGAAAGGGCGGCAGCAAGTACGACAGGACAACTCATGTTGCTCAATGAAGATGGCTACTGGTTGTTTGGTGGCTTAGCCGATTCACAATGGGCCTTTATGTTTCCTGATAAGCGTGAGCAGCGTTTTCAAAGATTACATCCACAGGTATGGGAAAAAATGCAGCAAATGAGTAATGGAATAATACAGGCAGAATCAGGAACGTTCATTGTGCAGCAGCTCCAGTTAGACACGGATCGCATTTACGAAGACTTATCCTCATCACATTTGACAGGGCAGCATGAGCGTCATTGGCCAATTTGGGTTTTGATTAGTCATTTTCAAGATTCATTATTGTCTGAACAATGGTTAAATATCCGTCATCTAATGGCATTGCTTTACCTGTCGATATTGATCCTGGCAGCCATCGGCACTGCCATGCTGACTCGAGCCATGATCAAACGCCAGCAGGCGGAACAGCAGGTGCAACAATTAGCGTTTTACGATTCACTGACAGGCCTTGCAAACCGTCGCCTGTATCAGGAAATGCTGGCTCTGGAGATTGTTCATGCACGCCGTGAACAGCACGCACTAGCCGTGATGTATCTGGATCTGGATCACTTCAAACCGGTAAATGATGAACTGGGCCATGATGCCGGTGACGTGGTTTTAAAAGAGGTTGCTGAAAGACTACGCCAGACCACACGCACCTCGGATACTATTTCCCGCCTGGGGGGCGATGAGTTTGCCATCATGTTGCCCAAGCCAGGATCTGAATCCGAAATTGCAGAAATTGCGCAACGTATTCTTGAGAGTATCGCTAAGCCTTTCTATTCTCTTGGTCATGTTTGCCATCTTGGCATCAGCATTGGTATTGGTATTTTACAGGATGCTGATACAACGCCTGACGACCTGACACGTCGAGCAGACCAGGCCATGTATGTGGCCAAACATGCCAGTCGAAATTGTTATCGTTTTGCTGCAGGTAAGGTGGATAGTGAAGATGCTAGAGCCAGTGATTTCACTCAGACAACACCCATTAATGGTTAATTTATTTAAGATTTTGCTTGATAAAGGATCCAAGCTTCTCAACATAAGCTGATCCACTGACTATAAAACCATCATTATGTCCGCCGCGCATTTCTAAAAAATATTTTGGCTCGGCTGCTGCATCAAAAATCTCACGGCCTTCATCGTAGGGAATGATTTCATCATGCCTGCTGTGTGCAACCATAACAGGGCAGGTAATATTTTTTACATATTGTTTGGTGTTGTATTTATAGTGACTTAGCCAGCGTATCGGTAAAAAAGGATAGAGTCGCTTTCCCATGGAGGGTACAGAGGTAAAGCCAGATTCTATAATTAGTGCGGCGGGAGTGTGTTTGCTGGCGAGCCAGGTGGCTATGGATGCACCCAGTGATCGACCGAAAATTATGATTTGTTTTCCACTAATGTCCTGAACATTGTTCAGATAATTCCAGGCGGCCTCAGCATCTCGATAAGTTCCTTTTTCTGATATTTTTCCTTCGCTTTGTCCATAACCACGGTAATCAATAATAAAAACATTTAGTTCGAGGCGATGAAAAATTTCAATTGAATCCAGTCGGTGGGATATGTTGCCAGCATTACCGTGAAAAAAAAGAACGGTTCCATTGGCTTTTTTATGGGGAATAAACCAGCCGTGTAACTTGATGCCATCTTCCGTAACAAGTTCCACATTCTGATATGACAGACCTATGCTTTCTGGTGTGGCAACAAGATTTCGCCCCGGCATGTTAGGGTAAAATATCAGGCCGGTTTGCATAAAATAAATGTAAATGCTAATTACAGCATAAACGATCAATGCATATAAAGGTACTTTCCAGAAACTAAGCATTTCGGTCTCTATAATATTTGATATTTCCTGGTTAGATGCAATGCCAGTAAGTTAAGCATTTTAGTGTAGGTGCTCCTTTAGATGCACAAAAAAAAGTTGTTATGAAATCATATAGTTAATGTGTACCTAAAGGAGCACCTACAAGGTAACTAGCCTTAACTTACTGGCATTGAGGTCAGATAAGAATGCTACTTACTTTAAGCGCTATTAAAAAATTGACACAGCGGCTCAGAGTCACAAGGTTTTGATAACGGTTACCTTTAAGTTACATACATGAGTATACTAAAGTTTGTGAAAAGTAAAAAATACAACTTTTGTAGCATGAAGTGAAATCCAGTTCCCACTAACAGGTCCTGATGATTATTGGTTTCGGTTTGTTTGCCTTGCTAATCAACCTTTTATACAGATTAAAGGCTCAAGTTTTGCCACCAGGCGTGAAAGACCAGCTTGATCAGCGACATTAACTACAGCGCTGACATCTTTGTATGCTGCGGGTGCTTCTTCGGCAATACCCCGCATTGATGGACTGCGAATCAAAATACCCCGATCAGCAAGTTCATGCATAATACGGCCACCTCGCCACAGTTTATTTGCCTTGCGGCGACTCATATTACGACCAGCACCATGACAGGCTGAACCATAAGCTAAATGCATGCTTTTTTCTGTGCCTGCCAGAATATAAGACGCTGTTCCCATGGTGCCACCAATCAGTACCGGCTGGCCAGCTTCACGCAGAGCCGGTGGCAGGCTGGGGTGCCCTGGACAGAAAGCACGGGTTGCACCTTTACGGTGCACGTAAAGATTTTTTGTTTCACCATTCATTTCATATTGCTCAAGCTTGCAGGTGTTATGGGAAACATCGTAAAGCAGCTCAAGATGAATGTCCGGGAAAATTTTTTTTACTGCCTGGCGTGTTAAATGTGTGATGATTTCTCGATTAGCCAGTGCGCAGTTAATAGCCCCTCGCATGGCAGCTAAATAAGCCTGACCGATTTTTGAATCAATAGGTGCACAGGCCAGTTCACGGTCGGGCAGAGTAATGCCATGACCTTTTGCACTCACTACCATGCGTTTAAGAAATTCTGTACCTATCTGGTGACCGAGTCCACGTGAGCCACAATGAATACTGATTTTTATATCATCCATTTCTATGCCGAATTTTTTAGCAATATTCGCATCATAGATTTCGACAACTTTCTGTAGTTCAAGATAGTGGTTACCCGAGCCTAAAGTGCCCATTTCATTTTTTTGTCTTTCCTTGGCATGATCAGATATTTGATCTGGATCTGCACCCTGCATGCAGCCGTGTTCTTCGATGCGTTCAAGATCTGCATGATCACCAAGCCCCCTTTCAATGGCCCAACGTGCACCACCCGTAAGCATTGCATCCATCTGTTTTTTATTAAGATGAATAATGCCCGTGCTGCCAAGGCCTGCAGGTATATTTTTGTATAGAATGTCAGCCAGTTCATTTTGCTTTGACATGACCTGTTGTGCAGTCAAACCAGTGTGTAATGTGCGCACACCACAGGAAATATCAAAGCCGACGCCACCCGCAGAAATCACACCACCCTGTTGTGGATCGAAGGCGGCAACGCCACCGATAGGAAAACCGTAACCCCAGTGAGCATCAGGCATTGCATAAGATGCATTGACTATGCCTGGTAATTTAGCGACATTACAGACCTGTTCATAAACTTTTTCATCCATCTCTAGAATCAGCTCTTCACTGGCAAAGATAATTCCCTGCACGTGCATTCCATTAGCAGGTTCAATGCACCATTGGTTATTCGTTATGCGATGTAATTTGTTTATGTCCATAGCTTTTACCAGGTTTAAACATCAACTACACACTGTGCCACCCAATGATCCTGTGACTTGTACACTGCCAGCTCGGTGTAGGTGGCACCTTTTATTTCCACCGCTGGCTGATGGCGTTTAATATTTGTCGGTTCACCCCAGACGCTTGCTGTGAGTTTTCCGTTATCGAGATAAACTTTAAACTGGTTAAATAACATCTTGCGCGTAGACATTTCAAAGATCAATGCATTTAACCAGTCTACAAGTAATAATTCCTGATCAGTTTCCTCACAAAAAATATTGATCTCATGTGTCGGATTTATAAGTTGCAAATCTGTAATGATGGCACTCGTAGCAAGGGCGACCTGTTCAAATGCTTCGGCAGGCATATTGCCAAAACCACGAACACCCATATCGGCCTGATGTTCAAAATGCTCCCAGTGAGGAGTGATCATTAGGGGAACCTGTTTGATTAACTAGCTAATAAAAAATAATAATAGTTATGTGGGAAAACTTACTTGCGTAACCTCAATATAAATAAAATCCAGGCAAGTAAAATTGTTAAAATGAAAGTATTGAGTAGATGCAAGTTATTTATCTGGTTAGTCTATTTTACATCAGCAGGTGTTGTAATGGCAGAGTCAAATGAAAATATCAAACTTCCAGAACCTGAACTAACAGATGAGCAATCAGTCGAGAAGCTTTTGCAGCAGCGTCGCTCGGTACGCTCATATCAAAAATCAGCATTGAAGCTAACTGAAGTAGCGCAGTTACTGTGGAGTGCCCAGGGGATAACAGGTGAACAGGGTTATCGCACTGCTCCATCAGCAGGGGCTTTATATCCACTAATGCTTTATGTTGTTGTGGGAAACGTAAATGAATTATCACCAGGTCTCTATCAATACAATCAGGAAGAACATAACTTGCTGAAAACTGTCAATGGAGATTTGCGTAAATTGTTGCAAAATGCAGCGCATGATCAGTCCTGTATTGGTGAGGCTGCCGCTATATTTGTGTTTACTGCAATTTATCAGCGTACCACCTGGAAGTATAATAAGCGGGGAGTGCGTTATGTGCATATGGAAGTAGGTCATGCTGGGCAGAATCTTTTTTTGCAAGCTGAAGGATTAGGTCTTGGAACAGTAGTAGTTGGTGCATTCGATGATGATAAAGTAAGAGAAGTTTTGAATTTAGACAGCGATATTCAACCGTTAAGCTTAATGCCTGTCGGTAGAAAGTAAATGCTGGAGATTAATTAATGCGGGAGAAGATAATGCTTACAATTAAATCTGATAGTTTTAATAATGGCGAAGCTATTCCAGCAAGGTATACCTGTGAGGGTATGGATATCTCGCCACATCTAAAATGGGAAGGTGTGCCTGAATCTACACAAAGTTTAGTACTGATTATTGATGATCCCGATGCACCAGACCCCAAAGCACCAAAGATGACCTGGGTGCACTGGGTTTTATACAATATACCACCTGATGCAAATGGTTTACCGGAAGGTGCAACGCCGTCGATGCTTCCCCAGGGAACCGAACAGGGACAGAATGACTGGAATAAAATCGGTTATGGAGGTGCATGTCCACCCATCGGCCGTCATCGATATTTTCACAAGTTGTATGCGCTGGATTCTGTATTAAAGGTCATGCATAAACCAACAAAAGCGCAAATAGAAGCCGCAATGAAAGGACATGTTATAGCACAGGCCGAGCTATCTGGAACTTACCAGAAAAACAACTAACTGTATATTAGCCACAGAGACGCAGAGAACACAGAGGAATATTATTAATCGTAGGGTGGATCAAGCGAAGCGGATCCACCGGGGTACTCGAATCGGTGGATCCGCTTCGCTTGATCCACCCTACGCAATTACACCCCATTAATGCTTTTGTTTTTATTTGTGTTCATTTGCGGACAAACATTTTGAATACTAGTTCGCAGGCTTTTAAACTAGTAAACTCGAATGGTACCCGCGATTAATTGTTCACGGATTTTATAGATGTTTGATAATTTTTCATCTACCACTTCTTCCACGCGGGTCTTAACCGTATCTGTTGATACCCCATCCTGCATACAGAGCTTTATATCTATAACTTGTGGTGTTTTTATGGGGCTGCCAATTCGGCTGACTAAATAACAATATGCCTCGCGTATTTCTTTGAGTTCGTTAACCAGCTCTTCTGTAATTTGTTGTGCCACAATGTTATACAGTTTACCAACATGGGTGACCGGGTTTTTTCCCGCAGCAGCTTCCATATTCATTGGTCGATACGGTGTGATGAGTCCATTTACTCGGTTGCCACGGCCAACTTCACCATCATCACCTGATTCAGCCGAGGTTCCCGTTACGGTTAAGTACAAGCTTTCTTTTTCTACATCATCGGCTGTGTTTGCAGTAATAATTATTTTTTTATCTGATTCTTTTTTTGCTGCCTGTCCAGCCAGTTCAATCAGCTGTGATTTTTTTCTTATGTAGTCACTCTTATCGTCAATAAATTTATCAATAAAGGCACAGGCCACAGTAATATCAAATGTATCTTTCTTACGCACCCCCATTACTTTTATGTCTTCTCCAATTTCCGGGTGGGCTATTTTTATTTTTTCTGAATTAAGGTGCTTTTCTATGTTAAGTACCACGCGTTCTAATTCGCTTAATGGTGCATAGCCAACACCACAGGATGTATCATTAGCCAGTGCAATACCGGTCTCCTGCTGACGCAGATAAAGTTCAATCAAATCAGAAGAGCCGGGCCTGATCAGGCTATGAAGTTTTACATCTCGGTTAACATCCAGTATATGAAAATTGGATTGCAGCCAGTTAGTGCAACTTTCAATTATTATTTCTTGCAGCGGAACTTTGATGCCCTTGTATTCACAGGTAGCGCGACCAGCAAGAAATATTTCCATTGGTTCTATTATTTCGCCTCCACCAAACTTAGGGCGAGAATTTCCACCCCATAGTAAAGCTTTGTCAACATTATGATGTAAAACCAGACCAAAATTTTCGAGATAAAACTGGCATAAATTCCTGCTTAGTTCTTCTGCCAGTGCATCACAGATTGTGTCCGGGTGGCCAATGCCTTTACGTTCAACAATTTCCACAGACTGTTCGAAATATTGTGATTTGAGAGCAGTGATGGTCAGCTGATGCATGGGTAGTTCCTCATTGAAAACGTTTTAACATTTCTGTATTTGTGCCCTGTTATGTTACATATCCATCAGGGACAGTCCGCTGCTTTTTAGCGCCCTGTCCCATGTGGTAATTCCGATCTGATAGGCAGTGCGATGAGCGACTCCGCTCAACTCTTGGTGGTCTCAATAAGGGGACAGAGCGCCAAAAATCGGCGGTCTTTCCCCAAGAGAGATGTGCCTTAACAGGGTAATTTAAATTATTTTTAGTTAGTCATTTTTCCTTTTGTTTAGCTAGTTTATTCACGGCCATTTCTTGCATGCGAAACTTTTGTAACTTACCCGTCACCGTCATTGGGAATTCATCTACAAAGTCAAAATGTTCAGGTATTTTAAAATGAGAAATCTGTTCTTTGCAGAACGCTTTCATTTCTTCTTCAGTTGCCTGTTCGCCAGCATGAAGTTGAACCCAGGCGATGACGGCTTCACCATATAATTTATCCGGAATACCAAACACGGCTACCTGAGTTATTTTCGGGTGGGTAAACAGTAAGGCTTCTATTTCTTTTGGGTATATATTTTCACCTCCCCGTATAATCATTTCTTTTCTGCGTCCTGTAATGCGCACATAACCATCCGCATCCATGGTGCCGAGATCCCCTGAAAATAACCAGCCATTTTCATTGATTGTTTCTGCGGTTTTATCTGCCTGTGAATAATAACCTTTCATTATGTGATAACCACGAAAACAAATTTCACCCACTTCGCCTAATGGAACTGTTGCACCTGTTTCTGTGTTGATAATTTTAACTTCCTGGTGAGGCAGGTTTTTGCCAACGGTTTCAGTTCGTTTTTCCAGGTTGTCATCACGTGATGTTAAATGAGTTAGAGGTGAGGCTTCGGTTTCACCATAACCAATAAGTATTTCTGAACAATGCATGTCTTTCATCACCCGTTTCATTAAGGGCGGTAAACAGGGTGCGCCTGCCATAATGCCAGTGCGTAAACTGCTCAGGTTATATTTTTTAAAATCAGCATGTTCCAGTTCTGCAATAAACATGGTCGGTACACCATGAACAGCTGTGCAATGTTCTGTTTCAATGGCATGTAAAACCGCAGGTGCATCAAAGTGTTCGGCGGGTATCACCATGCAGGCACCTACTGATAAGCATAAAAGATTAGCCAGTACCATGCCAAAGCAATGATAAAATGGAACCGGAATGCATAAACGATCATGTTCATTAAAGTGCATTGCTTTAGCTGAGAAATAAGCGTTATTCAAAATATTATGATGCGTCAGCATAACCGCTTTGGGGAAGCCTGTGGTACCTGATGTGTACTGGATGTTAATGGGGTCATCCATGTCCAGAGAGGCTGTCACCTCATCGAGATTTGCTTCGCTTATTTCATTGCCTGCAGTTAAAGCGTCATGCCAGGTAAGCAAGCCAGGGCAGGGGCGAGTAGTGGTATTCGGGTTTACAGGATCATATACAACAACTTTACGAAGGTATGGAAATTCTTTGTTTTTGAGTTGTGTATTTTTTTCTTTTAGTTCAGGTATTAATTCAACCAGCATGGAAATATAATCACTGCTGCGGAATGTTGGAATTGTAAAAATGCCATGAACTTCAGAAATCTTTAATGCATATGATAATTCTCTTAAGCGGTAGGCGGGATTTATATTAACCAGTATTGCACCGATTCGTGCCGTCGCCATTTGTATAAGTAGCCACTCTAAATTATCGGTGGACCAGACACCAATTCGATCACCTTTTTTAAATCCCAGGCCCATTAAGCCCATTGCCAATTGATCAATGGATCTGGAAAGCGTTTTGTAATTCAGTCGTTTTGACTGATGTAGTGAAACAACGGCTTCGTGGTCTGGGAAACGTGAAACGATGTCAGCAAAATGCTCGGCTATAGTTGCCCCTAACAGGGGCTGGTTGCCACCGCGGTGAAAATAGCTTTTTTGTATCGCTTGCATTTTTTCCTTCTAAGTACCATTTAATAGAAAACGCGAAAAACGCAAATAGCCGCTAAAAACGCAATTATTTTAAGTGCGCCTACGGCGTGCTCCCACATATTGCTTTATTGCGTACATTAGCGGTTATTTGCGGCCATTTGCGTTTTCTTTTTATTTTATAAAAGGTCCTCTTTATCCCAATAAGCATCAACCCGGTTCTGAATTTCATTTATCAGTTCATCATTGCGTTCAGGTTCAAATAAATGTTTAAAGCGGCCCTGTAGTTTTAAATATTCTTCAACCGGTTTACGTTGTTTGGGCGTTTTTGTGTGAATGACTTTTCCATCGATATATTCTTTTAAAGGCCAGATACCGGTTTTCACAGCCAGCTTGCCAATGTTCACGGTTTCCTGTGGATCAAAGTCCCAACCCGTGGGGCAGGGTGATAGCGCTATGATCATTCGAGGGCCCTGCAGTTTTGTCGCCTTTTCAATTTTTCGTGCCAGATCTACCGGTTCTGCACCAATAACGGTCGCCACATAAGCAGGTTTGTGTG
>Ga0316207_10002184_pt1 | contig 20904 bp, 24 predicted proteins | sample 6weekpyrite_MG_FD_204943 | JGI IMG/M metagenome (GOLD analysis project Ga0316207, IMG submission 204943) | Microbial mat bacterial communities from mineral coupon in-situ incubated in ocean water Damariscotta River, Maine, United States -... | ecosystem: Environmental > Aquatic > Marine >...
TTGGCCGATAAGCCGGGTTCTGTCGTGGACGACCATTCATCTGGGATGTGCGTCGCCGCACACCTCAAGCAACCTACCCGGGAACAGTGTGGGCCACACCTAATGTTCCCCTATTTGGTCTTGCTCCGAGTGGGGTTTACCCTGCCACATTTGTTACCAAATGCGCGGTGCGCTCTTACCACACCATTTCACCCTTACCGATCCGAAGATTGGCGGTATATTTTCTGCGGCACTTTCCGTCGACTCGCGCCGCCCAGGCGTTACCTGGCACCCTGCCCGATGGAGCCCGGACTTTCCTCCCTTTATCGCAAAGATAAAAGGCGATCGCCTGGCCAACTCCCGCGCGGAGTATACCTTAGCTGTTATAAAATTAACGCTTAATTGAGCTTTAAATGTTGATAGGTTAGCTTGCCGAGAAGCTTATTTAAAATATTATCACGACCAAGAAAAGGAATTACTAGCCCACGACGAACACCCAAACGCTTGCGTAAGCGCAATAAATCAGGGTGGGTTGAATCAAAACTTAACCCGCGCCGTAACGCCAACACTGCCTGACGACGATGATTTAATTCTAGTTCAGCGCGTGCCAAGTTATAAAACACATCGCCATCAAAACATTCGCTAGCTGAGGCAGAGCGACATAATTCAATGCCCTTAGATTGACCCGCATAGACCAACATTAAACCATGAAAAGATTGGTACTTATTTTTATAAACGTCTTCACGTGACGTTTTCTGATCGGCAATTGCAAACGAGTCTAAGGCATTATCTTGGTCACCCTCAGCTAGATAGACCAACCCTTCACGGAATTCAGTACACATCACTGTGTAGTCTCGATAAATGTTATTACCTTCCATTGCATCTCCTTCCCTAGTGATTCCAAATAATACCCTCGACACGAGGTATTTCCATTATGTTTCAAGGGGAAACTATAATACGACTAGACCTGAAACAAATACAAGTAAGTTGTTACTTCGCTTTAAGCCCTTTGATTTCCAATCCAATGCGATATAATTCATTTCGTTTTGCATCACATATTTGGGCAGCAAGCGAAGCAGCCTGTTTCAGAGGAAGTTCTCCCATTAATATACTCAATACGCGCCTGTGATCCTTATCTTCTTGTTTTATCTTTGGTGAGCCAGCTACCAGTAAAACCATTTCCCCTCGTTGTTGGTTATTGTCTTGTTCAACCCAACTTTTGGTCTCAGAGACTGTACCAGAATAAATCGTTTCAAATGCCTTTGTTAACTCCCTTGCCACCACGACTTCTCGTTCTGAGCCGATCACTGTTTGTAGGTCTTCAAGGCAAGCTAAAATTCGATGTGGCGATTCATAAAATATTATGGTGCGGTGTTCGTGCTTTAACGTTTCAAATTTTGCCCGTCTAGTCGAAGATTTACTCGGTAAAAACCCTTCAAAAACAAATTTATCCGTGGCAAGTCCTGATGCGGACAATGCAGAAATTAACGCACAAGGTCCAGGGATCGGCACAACTTTAATGTTCGCAGCACGAACCGCTTTAACCAATGGGTAACCTGGATCACTAATCAGCGGTGTTCCTGCATCAGAGATTAATGCCACCGACTCACCTGCTTTTAACTTAAGCAGTAAAGTTTCGGTTCGTTGCTGTTCATTATGCTCGTGCAAAGATATCATCGGCGTTGTAGCACCAATATGCTGCAGCAATTTGCGTGATACTCGTGTATCTTCTGCAGCGATTAAATCAACCATAGACAATACCTCGCTAGCCCTCTGTGATAGGTCAGCTAAATGGCCAATCGGTGTGGCAACGATATAAAGGATACCATCATTCATTGACAGGGCTCGGCGCGGTCAAGATACTACATTTCATCATGAAAACAACTTTAACATACTCAAGCCTACTACTCTGCTTAGCACTCATTAGTTTAAGCGGTTGTCAGACAATCGGGGGCTCTTCAGACGCGCCAGAACAGGAAGCATCACAGATCGCGACATCTGAACAGCCTGTCGAACTCCTCGAGTCTCAGGGAAATTACCGCGAGGCATCTAAACAATGGCTTGCGCTGGCTAGCCAAACACCTGATGCAGAAATTGTACAACGCGACACTTACTTATTACGTGCTGTCTCCGCGCTATTGCAAATAAATAATACTGAGCAAGCTAAGCAAATATTAAATTCAGTTTCACAACAAACTACACCGCTTTGGCTAATTAATTCAGCCCAATTACAGCTATTGCTCAACAAGCCAGAAGAAACGCTTAACATTTTATTTAGTTTTTCGTCAGAAAACCTGGATACAACATTGCTCGAAAAAAGTCTGCGCTTACAAGCCTACGCTTACAACCGATTGGGTAATTACATTGAGGCAGCTCGACAACACGTTATCCTTGATTCAATACTCGATGACGCCGTAGTCCAAGACAAAAACCACGCCGAGCTTTGGAAAAATTTAAATCAGGTTTCATTATCTACATTATCCACTGCTCATTCGGCAACAACTCCTGGCCATTACCGAGACTGGTTAGAGCTAGCGATTCTTAACAAACAAGCTAAGCAAGTTGGTGGAACCGTACAACTAAGTGAATGGCAACGTAAACACCCTTTGCATCCGGCCACAGCACGATTCCTAGCCACCTTACGAAATATTGAGCAAAGCACAACGGCTACACCAACAAAAATTGCTTTGCTATTACCTTTAAAAGGACGCATTGCTGAGCCAGCTCGGGCAATTCGAGATGGCTTTCTCGCTGCTTATTATCGCCAAAGTACTCGGCAAACCAATGCCTCGATACAGCTATATAATGCAGATGCCAATAATATTGATACTGTCTACCAACAAGCAGTGACTGATGGAGCTGATTTCATTGTTGGCCCATTAGCCAAAGATGCTGTGGAACGACTCAGCCAACAAACTAACTTAAGCGTTCCAACACTAGTGCTTAATGCCAATGATAAAAATGCGTTCTTAAATAACCGTTTGTACCAATTTGCTTTACTCCCTGAAGATGAAGCTCGACAAGTGGCGGAGCGCGTTTGGATAGAAGGTCTTAAAAAAGGAATTGTTATTTACCCTCAATCAAACTGGGGTGAGCGCGTTGGTAAAGCGTTTCAGCAACACTGGTTGAGCTTAGGTGGAGAATTGGTCGATATTAAAGCTTATTCTCTTACTAGCCAGGACTACGCAAAAACAGTGCGCGAAGTACTTAACGTCGACGATAGCAAAAAACGATTTAGAAAATTAAGAAGTGTTATCGGTGGCAAACCTCAGTTTGAAACGCGACGCCGACAAGATGTCGACTTTGTTTTTCTCGCCTCTTTTCCCGAACAAGCTCGCCAAATTAGACCCCAACTAAAATTCTACGGCGCTAGCAGCGTTCCAGTCTATGCCACTTCACATATTTACACCGGAAGTATCGATGCGCAACGGGATCGCGATATGAATGACATTATATTTACCGACATGCCGTGGACAATTGGCAACCAACAAACCGCCGTAAAAGCTGAATTATCTAAACTATGGGGTGTTCGCAGTGAAAAACTGACACGCTTTTACGCTTTTGGTCTCGACGCCTACAATGTTATTTCCCAATTACAGCGCTTACAACAGTACCCATTTGAACGCTTTAATGGTGCCACCGGTAGCCTGAGACTTGATAAAAATTTACGCATCGTACGCCAATTAAGTTGGGCTAAGTTTCGCGCCGGCAAACCACGTTTAGAACCCGTTAAAAGGGAACCATCATCGTATCAACCAGATGCGAGAAAGGCGGTTGAACCAGGGTTTTCGAAACCGAAGAGTTAACACACACGATGACACGGAGGTCATATGCTACATACTCAGCAACAAATCATAGGAAAATCTAAGGAGAAGCTTGCCTGCCAATACCTTGAAGAAAAAGGTTTTAAGCTCATTGAAAAAAATTATTATTGCCGGCGTGGTGAAATAGATTTAATAATGCGCGATCAGGATAGCCTAGTCTTTGTTGAAGTGAGATACCGCAAAAATGCTAATTTCGGTAGCGCACTAGAAAGTGTTAATACTAAAAAACAGAAGTGCCTCATCTTCTCCGCTGAACATTATCTACAACAAACTCACACGCCGCTTGCGGCTCGTTTTGATGTCGTTGCCATTAGCGGCAGTGATACAAACCCAGTCATTGACTGGGTCAAAAATGCTTTCGGGACGTAGCGGCCGACAATCGTTATAATAGAGGCTGCTTAAGACTTTTTTTAGGATATATCGTGGACGCAGAATACAGAATACGACAACATTTTCAGGATAGCATTCAGGCCAAAACACAGGCCCTGGAAACCTTAACGATACCTATTGCTCAAGCCGCTGAAAGCATGACTAAGGCATTACTTGGCGAACATAAGGTACTTAGCTGTGGCAATGGTGGCTCAGCTGGTGATGCCCAACATTTTTCTTCTGAAATGCTAAATCGTTTTGAAATGGAACGCCCTGGTCTCCCTGCAATCTCGTTAACAACAGATACCTCAACAATTACCTCGATTGCAAACGACTATTCATTTAATGAAGTCTTTTCCAAACAAATACGTGCTTTAGGCCAGGCCGGTGATATTCTACTCGCGATTTCAACAAGTGGCCGCTCTGAAAATGTCATTCACGCCATCAAAGCTGCTCATGACCGTAAAATGTCTGTCGTTGTACTAAGTGGTAGAGATGGCGGTAGTATTAGCAGCTTACTCACTGAACAAGATATTGAGATCCGTGTGCCCTCTACATCCACCGCGCGCATACAAGAAGTTCATATTCTTATTATTCATTGCTTATGTGATCTCATCGATCAACAACTACTTAAACAAGAGGATTAACATATGAAACTTAACGCTTCTATTTTGACAGCCTTACTCCTCGCTACTGCCTTACTACAAGGGTGTGCCAGTGCTGTTGTCGGTGGTGCAGCTACAGGTGCAGCTGTTGCCCATGACCGCCGAAGTGCGGGGACTTTCGTTGATGACGAAATCATTGAAGTTAAAGCAGTGCAAAAATTATTTTCTGACAAAGAAATTTTTGACAACACACATATCAACGTTACTTCTTATAACAATATTGTTTTGCTTAGCGGCGAGGCACCCACTGATTCATTAAAAAACAAGGCCACTAGCATTGTCGCGCCGATAGCCAAAGTACGAAAAATACACAATGAAATTGTTATTGCTGCGCCAAGCTCTATGTTAACCCGAAGCAGCGATACCTGGATTACTGCAAAAGTAAAAACCAATTTATTCCAAGTAAAAAATGCGCCTGATTTTGATCCAACCCGCATCAAAGTTGTCACTGAAAATGGCAGTGTTTTCCTAATGGGAATTGTTCACCGTAATGAAGCGGATATTGTCATTAATGCCACCCGCTCTGTAAGTGGTGTGCAACGTGTTGTAAAATTATTTGAATACATTAATTAGACTACGGTGAGCATGTGTTTAGCTTATGCCTGACGTAGAAAACCAACTTCCTTCCACGTTCATTTCCAAACTCGTTGAGTTTGTGGGTAAGGAAAATGTTCTCACTGAGAAAAATGAATGCTGGAATTATGGTTACGATAACAGCCGTGGACATGCACTACCCCAAGCGGTCGTGTTTGCTGTTACGCATTCTCAAGTTCTCTCTATTATCATTCTTTGTAATGAATACAATATTCCGCTAACAACTCGCGGACGTGGAACCGGCACAACCGGTGCCACGGTTCCCCTACATGCTGGCCTAGTTCTTTCACTAGAGCGTATGAATAAAATACTACGCATCGATCCTGCAAACCGGCTTATTGTTGCACAACCCGGTGTGACTAATCAGGAAATTCAAGTTGCGGCAGGTGAACATGGCTTCTTTTGGCCACCCGATCCTACCAGTGCTGCTTTTTGTAGTATTGGAGGTAATCTTGCCTATAACTCTGCTGGACCGCGCGCCGTTAAGTACGGTACACCACGAGACAATGTGCTCGGTTTACGCGTTGTTAGTGGTGCAGGTAAAGAGCTACGCACGGGTACTTTTACAACTAAAGGTGTTGTGGGGTATGACTTAACTCGGCTCATTATTGGATCAGAAGGGACATTAGCCATCATTACCGAAGCGACCTTAAAGCTCACACCACTTCCTGCCAGCAAACGCACCATGCGTGTTGTGTATAGTGATATTCTTTCTGCCAGCCAAGCAGTAGCCGCTATCATGGCACAACCTGTTACGCCTTGTGCGTTAGAATTTATCGATCATGCTGCGATTGAAATGATTCGAAATTTTTCAACAGCAACACTGCCAGAAAATGCCGGTGCGTTGCTGATGATAGAGGTCGATGGCCCTAAAAGCGCTATGAATGATGCGGTCCAAAGTATACGAGAAGCCGCAACAAATAACGGGCTGCTCAATTTTGATGAAGCAACTTCAGCGGATGAAATCGCTGCACTTTGGGCAACTCGCAAAGCGTTGTCCCCTGCACTGCGCAAGGTCGCACCCAAGAAAATTAATGAAGATGTTGTCGTACCCGTTTCTCATATTCCAGAGCTAATTAACGGCCTTGAAACACTCGCACACCAATATGGCATTAACATTGTCAATTTTGGTCACGCAGGAAATGGCAACATTCATGTGAATTTACTCGTTGATCCTGATGACCCTGTGCAGATGCAAGCCGCCCATCAATGCCTTGACGAGGTATTCACGTTAGTTCTTAAACTTGAGGGCAGCCTATCTGGTGAACATGGCGTTGGCATTGAAAAACGTGATTACATTGCGCGAGAACTTGACGAACACTCACTTGAGTTAATGCTAGCAATTCGCCAGCAATTCGACCCAAATAAAATTCTGAATCAAGACAAAACCTTGCCAGTTTCTCAATAAAACGACCACTTACGCAATGTAAGCATTTTCGGACTTGTATTCTCAGTCAATGGGAATAAACTCAGAGATTCATGGGTTGTATCTATTAACGGGGTTAATAACTTAACTATAAGTCTTCCCTGTTGATACAGCGCATTCAACTTATAAACGAACCAGCAGGTTTTTTTATAAAATAAAATCTTAAGGAGGCATTACATGGATAGACGTTCTTTCATACGACTCGCTGTTGCGGGTTCAGCAACCAGTATCATCGCTCCATCAATCGTTTTAGCTGGTGGAATGGGTAAAAAAATTAGTAACAACCCTATGGCAGGCGGTGTCTACTATACCTTAGATTCTCCAGGCCGTTGGGCAAAGAAAGCAGGCCCTCATTCGCCTAACATTCAAACTAGTAAAAGCGAAGGCGGAATTATTGTTGATGTTGTCACTAGCCATCCCATGAAAGGCTACGAACATTACGTTGTAAAACATATGCTTCTCGACAAAGACTTTAAGTTTATTGACGAAAAAGTCTTCGATCCTGCTAAAGATTCTCCTGTTTCACAATTCACACTAAAAGCGCATAGCGGTCCAATTTATGCCGTAAGTGTGTGTAATTTACACGACTCGTGGTTGTCTGTAGCAGAAGTTTAAGCGGTTACTGACAGTAAGGTGGCCAAACCACCTTGCTGTCATTTTTACCCTCGTTCAAATCACATAGAATCTTTCATAAATCCCTGTTCTAATAGAACGTTATGGATGGTTTTATTTATTTAGCTTTACTCTGCACTGGTATCTGGTTTTGGCTTAATAGTCGTCGTGCGCATGAATTTTCATTGGAAATTTGTCGTCACGTCTGTAACCAAAACCAAGCTTTTCTGCTTGATGAAACCGTTTCACTAAAACGACTTAGACTGCGCCGTGGTACTAATGGCCGTCTACAGTTTGAGCGCTGTTTCCAATTTGAGTATTGCTACGATGAAGCCCAACGGCTTAGTGGCGACGTGTTGATACTTGGCCTAACGCCAGTTGAAATAAACTTTGATGGCCAACGAACTTTTTTATAGGTGGCACATATCCCGTCAGCGCCGCGCCGTCATACTGGCGAATGCCAGTATCCATTACCTTTTTAGAATCACTAGATCTTGTTCTACGTCGGCATGACGAAGAAGTATTTGAAAGACTTTACTTAACCACGCGTAATTGTGGTTTATTCGAAGGTGATGGTGGCTCATCATCAGGCGGCGTCGTACCTTGGTCATTTTCATCGGCAAATAACATGCCTTGACCATTTTCTCTTGCATAAATAGCTAGAACGGCTTCAGTAGGAACAGAAACTATTTGCTCAGCACCAGAAAACCGCGCACTAAATTCAATTAATTGATTGCCGAGAATCATATCTTCAGTAGCTGACGGACTGATATTCAGAACAATTTTACCATCTTCAATAAATTGCTGCGGAACCTGTACATCAGCAACCATTGCATCAACCAACAGATATGGCGTCATATCATTATCGATAATCCACTCATAAAGCGCACGTACCATGTATGGACGACTTGAGGTCATCGTAACTATCCCATGTACTACTAGCTATTCATGTCTCTTTCGATTTCACTCAGGCTGGCCTGAAATGATTCACGAGAAAAGAGACGCTCTGCATAAGTGTTCACTGAACGCGCCTGAGCGGGCAATTCTACTTTGTACTTTGGCAGGCGCCACAATAACGGAGCCATGTAACAGTCAACCAACGTGAACTCTTCACTCATAAAATATGGCTTTTGATCAAAGATCGGCGCAATCACCGTTAAACTATCACGTAATTCTTTACGTAATTTTGTGGCAACTCGGTTATCAGGTCCATCTTCAAGCTGATCTAATACGCTGTACATGTCACGATCAATTCGATACATAAACAATTTAGAATTCGCACGAGACACAGGATCAACCGGCATCAATGGCGGATGCGGGAAACGCTCATCAAGGTATTCCATGATAATACGTGAATCATACAAAACCAGATCACGATCAATAAGTGTAGGAACCGTGTTATACGGGTTCAAATCAATAAGATCTTCTGGGCGTTCACCTTCACCTACATCATGAATGTCATGATTAATGTTTTTTTCAGCCAAAACGATACGAGTTCGATGGCTATATGGTGAGGTAGCACTTGAATAAAGCGCCATAGCAGAACGGCGGTTTGCAATCGACGCCATAGTGGTGTCCCTTAATTAAAAAACTAAAATAAATACGCGATTAAAATATTGGTAGTGCAAGCTCATCTTACAATTAACTGCACTACCAACATTATCAATTAATGTATGTCTTTCCAGTATTCTTTCTTCATAGCGTAAGCAACCAAGAAGAAAAAGAACAAGAAGGCTAACACCCAACCACCTAACGCTAAACGTTTAAGTTTTGATGGCTCTCCCATATAAACGAGGAAGTTAGTCAAATCACGTGCAGCGGTATCATATTCGTCAACAGTCATGCTGCCTGTTCTAACCAAAGCGAATTCAGGTGTCGCACCATTTTTAACTTCTTCAGCATTCAGCAATTTCTGCTCACCCTGAAGTTCCCAAAGGACATGCGGCATACCTACATCTTTGAATACCGTATTATTCATACCAAATGGACGACTTTCATCAACATAGAAGGAACGGAAATAAGTGTAAAGCCAGTTTGCACCTACATCACCAGCACCCTTAGCTCGCGAAATAACAGAAAGATCCGGTGGCGGTGTACCAAACCAGTTGCCACCGTCTTCAGTCGTCATGGCAACTTTCATCAGGTCACCTACTTTATCATCTGAGAAGATCAAGTTTTCCGCTACTAACTTATCTGAGATACCTAAGTCCTTACCCATACGGTTATAACGCATAAAGCTGGCTGCGTGACAGTTCAGACAATAGTTAGTGAACAACTTAGCACCACGTTGCAGTGATGATTTATCAGTCAGATCAATATTTGCTTCATCGAGGTGAATTTTACCGCCGGCAGCGTTGACCAGACTAGATAAACTCACCATTACCAATGCAATGATTAATTTTTTCATTTGGATGTCACCCTTTCTGGAACAGGCTTGGTCTTATCAATCTTGGTATACCAAGGCATCAGAATAAAGAATAGGAAGTACGTGATACTGAAGATTTGCGACAGAATCAGGTAAATACCACCAGCAGGTTGTGTACCTAACCAACCAAGAACGATAAAGCTGATCACAAATACAGCTAGGAAGAACTTATAAATAACACCACGGTAACGAATTGACTTAACCGGACTACGATCTAGCCATGGCAGTAAGAACAACATAACAATTGCCATTCCCATCGCAACCACACCAGGGAACTGTGACACACCGATAGGTGGGACAGCACGCAAAATAGCGTAGAACGGTGTGAAATACCAAAGCGGTACAATGTGGTCAGGTGTCTTCAACGGGTTTGCAGGAACAAAGTTATCTTTTTCCAGGAACCAACCACCTAATTCAGGTGCAAAGAAAATAACTGCAGCAAAAAAGAACAAGAACACGATGACACCAACAATATCTTTCACCGAGTAGTAAGGGTGGAATGGGATACCATCGACTGGTTTGCCATCAGCACCTTTGTTTTTCTTGATTTCAACGCCATCAGGATTGTTTGAACCCACTTCATGCAAGGCAATGATGTGTGCGACAACTAGTCCAAGTAGAACGACTGGCAAAGCAATCACGTGGAAAGCAAAAAAGCGATTCAACGTCGCATCACCAATAACGAAGTCACCACGAATCCAAGTTGCCAGCTCTCCACCAACAAATGGTACCGCACCAAACAACGATACAATCACTTGCGCACCCCAGTAAGACATTTGTCCCCAAGGTAGTAGATAACCCATAAAGGCTTCTGCCATTAGCGCAAGGTAGATAAACATACCAAACAACCAAATTAATTCACGTGGTTTTTTATATGAACCGTACATTAGGCCTCGGAACATATGTAGGTAAACCACAACGAAAAACGCTGAAGCACCCGTTGAATGCAAGTAGCGAATTAACCACCCCCACTCAACATCACGCATGATGAACTCAACCGAAGCAAAGGCTAACCCTTCATCTGGTTTATAACTCATCGTTAACCAAATACCCGTCAGTATTTGCATGACCAATACCAACAACGCTAACGAACCAAAGAAATACCAAAAGTTAAAATTCTTTGGTGCATAGTATTCTGAAAGATGCTCTTTCCACATCTTCGTCAGTGGGAAACGATCATCAACCCAACCGAGTGTCTTTTCAAGCATACTCATTAGGCTGCTCCTTCATCCACACCAACAATCAGGTGCGTATCAGATGTATATGTATAAGGTGGAATAATGAGGTTAGTCGGTGCAGGTACGCCTGCATAAACGCGACCTGATAAATCAAACTTTGACCCGTGACAAGGGCAGTAGAAACCACCATTCCAGTCAGCGCCTAAATCTTCAGGAGCAACTTCTGGACGATAAGTTGGTGAACAACCCAGATGAGTACATAAACCAATAGCAACAAGATACTTATCGTTCAAAGAACGGTTTATGCCTTTAATGTAATCCGGCTGTTGTGGAATTTCAGAGTTTGGATCAGCAAGCTCTGCATCTGGCATCGCTTTTAGATCCTCTAAATTTTTATCCGTGCGGTGCACTATCCATACCGGCTTCTTCTGCCACAACACACGCATTAACTGCCCAGGTTGTAATTTACTGATATCGACTTCAACCGGTGCGCCTGCTGCTTTCGCTGCGGCACTTGGACTCCAAGATTTCAAAAACGGTACGGCTACAAAACCAGCACCTACGGCACCTACTGCTGCAGTCGCTGCCGTTAGAAATCGGCGTTTACTATTATCTACGCCATCTGTACTCATGTTCGTCTCCTGTGGGCGTGGCGCTTACTAAGCGTTACCCTTGCATTCACGACCCCGGAACCAGTTTTTACGCTAAATATGCTTCTGCAAATTAGAATAGTTTGTGGTTTCCAGCATAAAAAGAAGCGGTATTCTCCAGCATGTGCAGAGATTGGTCAAGCGAAAGATTGTTTTTATCTGTTATTACAATGGCTTATAAGGACTTTTATTTCCTTAATGAACACTTAAAAACGCACAAATTACTAAATTCAAGGCTATGCTGGGTTATCGATGTCTATAAACCTGTGTTTGATGGCAAATTGTTCTGCAAGATGCTCCCCTAAAGCCTGAACACCATAGCGCTCAGTGGCGTGATGACCCGCTGCGTAGAAATGAATTCCTGTTTCTCGAGCGATATGAACGGTCTGTTCGGAAATTTCGCCTGTGATAAAGGCGTCAACCCCAAGTGTTACCGCTTCCTCTATATAAGATTGAGCCCCACCGGTACACCAAGCAACCCGTTCAATATTTTTTTCAGCAGGAATATGCAAAGGAGCGCGACCTAAGCACGACTCTATATGCGTGGCCAACGCTTCACCGCTTAAACCCCGCGACGGTTTACCCATGAAAAGTAGCCCTGCGTCACCTGCAATTTCTTCAACACTAAATCCCAACACGCGAGCTAATTGCGCGTTATTCCCTAGTTTAATATGACCATCAAGCGGTAGATGGTAGGCAAGAAGATTGATATCCAACTCAAGTAAACGTTGAATTCGTCGGCGTTTAATACCCGTAATCGCTGCTGTCTCCCCCTTCCAAAAATAACCATGATGCACTAGCAACGTATCAGCGCCTTGCTCAATGGCAGCTTCAATTAACGCCTGACTTGCTGTCACGCCACTTACAATCTGATGAACTTGCTCGCTCCCTTCTATTTGCAATCCGTTAGGGCAATAATCATGGTAGCGATCTACATCGAGCAGATTATCTAGATAAGAAACGATGCTTTGTCTGGTGCTCATAGTGGTGCCTGCTCAAAATATTTATAATTTAGTGACGCTATAATGTGACGCATCCATCAACAAATGCTAGGGTAACGACCATTATGAGTCTTAGCAAAAGTATACAATTTCTATTTCAGGTGCTCACCGTTGGGTTAGCTGCCTTTATCGTGCTGGTTTTTTTCAAACCTGAGCTTATCAACCGCGGTGGCACAGTGGTTGAAATCCTGCAAGAAACCAAGCCTGCCGTGAATACTGCGAGCATACCAAGTCGTGGCCCAGTTTCCTACGCCACCGCTGTGGAAAACACGACAGCATCCGTTGTTAATATTTATACTGCCAAAATAGTTACCGAGCGAGTTAACCCGTTACAAGATGATCCATTCTTTCGACGTTTTTTTGGCGATAGCTCAACTACGCCACGTAAGCGATTAGAAACCAGCCTTGGCTCAGGGGTCATCGTCAGCCCTCAAGGTTACATCTTAACAAATAACCATGTTATCCAAGGTGCGGATGAAATTCGTGTCATTCTGGCGAATGGTGAGACTCCCATTGCAAAAGTAGTTGGTACTGATCCTGAAACTGATTTAGCGGTCTTAAAAATCAACTACACCAAACTGCCCGCCATCACAATTGGGCAATCCGATGAGTTACGTGTTGGTGACGTTGTACTTGCGATTGGCAACCCATTTGGCGTCGGACAAACGGTCACCATGGGTATCGTCAGTGCAACAGGCAGGAATCAACTTGGCATTAATACTTTTGAAAACTTCATTCAAACTGATGCCGCTATTAACCCCGGAAATTCAGGTGGCGCGTTAATCAATGCCAATGGGAAATTGGTCGGCATTAATACCGCAATTTTTTCAAAAACTGGTGGCTCTCAAGGAATTGGCTTTGCTATTCCTGCTTCGCTTGCTCGCGATGTAATGAAAGAAATTGTTGAACACGGGCGCGTTCGACGTGGATGGCTGGGAATTGAAGCACAAGATCTAACGCCTCAGCTTGCCGAATCATTAGGCTTTGAGAGCACGGATGGTGTGCTGGTTGCCGGTATATTGTCAGGTAGCCCTGCAGAGCAATCAGACATGCAGCCGGGAGATATTATAGTGACCGTTAACTTTAAACCAGTTAGTAATTCCCGAGACAGTCTCAATCAAATTGCAGGCATGGCACCCGGCACTGATATTACATTGGGACTCATTCGCCAAGGGGAAAAAATAGAGATCAAAGCAATGATCAGCGAACGACCATAACCTGGAACAATTTACTAACGTGCTATTTTAATCCTTTTAAACGCTTGTTGCCGGGCTTGTCTGGCCGGTTTTCGAAAATCCAGTTTTGCAATGCTGATGTTTGCGCTTTTTGGTGTTGCCTCTCAGCCGATTTTTGTACACCGCGGCATAGTTTGAGACTGATCTTGCGAGCGCGGATTTGATGCTGCTCTGCTGATAATAATAACCCCTCGTCAACCAATCGCGTTATCATTGTATTAGCCAGCCTTTCACATTCGAGATTAATCGTTTCCGCTTTCACCATTGACGTACTTAACAGTAATACTGCTACAAGAACTATTTTATTCATTAATATTCACCTAACTCAGCTGTTGCCAACACGAAACCAGCACTTTTAATTTTACATAACTGCCCTAACTCAGGCTGTTTCAATATTCCTTTAAAATCACTCTTATCCATTACTTTACCAAAAGATACCTTACCTTGTTTACTGATCGAATTTTCATAAAACAATGTATCATCAATATAAATTTTCACCAACGCACCAGGTATCAGTTGTGGATGTTTAAGACGCAGCTTTATTTTTAATTGATCAGGCTTATGCTTTTTTACATAGCCAAATAAAGTAACTCTAAAACGCCCTATTTGTTGGTTCTTATCATCACTGAATAATGCTTTAAACCGCCAGCGATTTTCAATCTTATCACCAAATATAATTGTTACGACAATTACAAGGGCAACAATTCCAAACAACCCAAGAAAGAGATATTTGATAATGTTAAAAAATAATTCGAGATACTCCATTAGTCACTCAATCAAATATATTTTAGCTAGGGTTTACTATAACAAAAGCACGATACAATGTGATCGTTCACCATTCCAATGCTCTGCATGTACGCATAACAAATAGTAGGGCCAACAAACTTAAAACCTATTTTCTTAAGATCTTTACTCATCAACTCTGATATCTCGGTACTCGCTGGCACTTCAGACATGGTTTTCCAGTTATTAACAAGAGGCTTTGCATTCACAAAGGACCAAATATAAGCATCAAAACTTTTAAATTCTTTTTGCACCTCAATAAAGTGCTTCGCATTTTCAATTGTCGCGTTTATTTTTAATTTATTTCGAATAATTTCCGGGTTTGCTAATAATTTTTCTATTTTTTTCGGCGTATATTTTGATATCTTTTTCACATCAAAGTCATCAAACGCTTTCTTATATCCCTGTCGTTTTTTAAGAATTGTTGACCAACTCAGTCCAGCCTGCGCACCTTCTAAAATTAACATTTCAAATAGCAATCTGTCATCATGAATGGGCACCCCCCATTCATTATCGTGATAGTCCATTTCTAATGTTGATCCATTTGCCCAATCACAACGTTTCTTCATACGTTTACTTTTTGTTTGTAAAGATATTAATTATATCTTTCAATTGTTGACTATCGTTAGATGCATGCAAAAATCTGGCAAACTTTAACGGCTGCATTCCATTCACAATTCCGCCTGGTCTGATAATTTTCTTGCGCTGTTCTGCATTGTTTTCCAGTAAAAATTTCACCAACTCAGGCTGATTGTAAAGTACAGCCAGATGCAGCGGTGTCATCCCTTCTTTATCAAATGCATTTACGCTACATCCCTGCTTTATAAAACGGGCAATATAAGCTTCAATTTTTTCATTATCTGCATTTTCACTACCATAAGCTGCTGCCAAAAAACTAAGCACTAGCATATTATCTTTCTTTGAAGAAAATGAAAGTCTGCAATCCTCAACACCTGATTTCATCAGTTTTAAATCAGCCAACCAACTCGGCAACATAACTGTTCGCCAGTCTAACGATTTTGGCTGATAAATGGCTCTCTGAATAAGCATAGCATCAGATGCAAGCATGACTGGCGCACTTACAATAATAAATAAGGCAAATATAAATAAAACTATCTTCATTTAAATCATAATTTTTAAAGCAAAGTACGGCACAAAATTAAGCATATAAATTGCAATCTTATAATTACCAAGATAATTAAAGTACATGACAGGTAACTCTTCTGGCGCCAGACCAAACATTCTACTGTGCAGTCTTATCACAGGTTGCTTGAATGCAGTAACTGCAAGTGTGCTAATCAACATCACACCGATATTGAGAATTGCACACCACCCTAAAAAGGTAGTTAAAGTGTCTAGTGTTACCATTGCATCCTTCCCCAATTTACGATCAGAAATATTACTATTGTGTATATCGTTCAGTGAAATGTTAATAGCTAACATTAGGTTTTTTTACTCTACCCCTAGATTATAAGAATGGTCAAGGCCTTATAGGAGCCCATTACTTTAAAGTAATGTTTTTGTTTATTATCAAGCTGACTTTATCACTGAACAGCTATGGCATGTTTCAACTTTAAAACCTGGATACTTAAAATTGAAGAAAATACATATGAGATAAAACCAGTTATTGTCAAGCTGACAATTTAACCAACTTCACTTCCAAAAGTAATTATTTTATGAAAAGCCCAACAAGACTAACGTATTTTAAAAAACACGAGATAATAAAAGATTACAATTAAGTTATGCAATTCGCCAATGCTTTGATAAAAGCATCATTTTCATCAGGCGTGCTGACAGTCACACGTAAACAATTTTCCAATGCACCACCAACAGGGTCAAGATTTTTAATGAGTATGTTGTGTTGTTTTAAACATTCAAATACTTCACTGGCATTTTCAAGTCTGAATAAAATAAAATTGGCTTTGCTACTAAAGGTCTCAACGCCATGAAGTGCATTGAGTGATTTCATTAATTCAGCGCGTGCTGCTCGCAGTTGCGCAGCTTGCTTATTGAGCACATCAACATGTTCGAGGGCAAATTTGGCACTTAACTGAGTGAGTATATTGATATTGTATGGCATACGTACTTTATCAAATTCATTTAACCATTCGGCAGAACCTGCTAAATAACCCAAACGCAAACCAGCTAACCCTGATTTTGAAACAGTACGCATTACAACAAGATTGTCATGATCGGCCAACTTATCCATGAAGCTGACTTCTGCAAAACTGGTATAAGCCTCATCGACGACGACTAACCCTGGCGCGCTTTCAATTATCTCGATGACGTCTGCTTCGGAAAATAAGTTGCCGGTTGGATTATTCGGCCAAGCTAGGAAAATAACAGCGGGCTGTCGTTCTTTAATCGATGCTCGCATTGCCGGCATATCGAGACTGAAATTACTCGCCAATGGCACGCCTACAAAAGCTACATTGCAAAATATTGCAATCATTTTATACATGACAAAGGTGGGTTCAGGTGCCATTACAACGGCACCTGATTTGGCCAGCGCCATGATAATTATTTGGATTATTTCATCTGACCCATTGCCAAGTAATAGTTCCATATTTTCTGGAATCATCATGGCTTTGCGAAGTGCTTGTTTTAGCGCTCGAGCAGCAGGATCCGGATAACGATTAAGATCAGCGTCTTTTAATACAGCCAACCATTGCTCTACTAACTCCGCTGGGAACTGATAGGGGTTTTCCATCGCATCAAGTTTTACCGCATCGCCAGGGTTCGGTACATGATATGCAGATAGTGCTCGCACTTCGTCCCGAACCAGTTTTTTGATGTAGGGGTTATCCACTTTAACGTGTTCCTATACGATCATGAGTTATTAACGCAGAGTTCGCAAAGACGCAGAGAACGCGAAGAATTCATAAGTGTTATTTCTAACGCCAACATGATTTTTATTAAATGATTTTCTTTGCGCTCTCTGCGTTTTAGACTCGAGTTCAATTCTTAATCCGGTATTCTGCCGAACGCCCATGCGCGGTTAACCCTTCACCATGGGCAAGCGTCGAGGCAACTTTACCCAGCTCCGAGGCTCCTTCTGCCGAACACATAATCAGGCTAGAACGTTTTTGGAAATCATAGACACCTAAAGGCGAACTAAAACGTGCTGTACGAGATGTTGGCAGCACATGATTAGGGCCTGCACAGTAATCACCAAGTGCTTCCGCTGTGTAACGTCCCATAAAAATCGCACCAGCATGACGAATTTTTTTCGCCATCGTGGTTGGGTCTTCAACAGATAGCTCAAGATGTTCAGGCGCGATGTGGTTAGCTACATCAACGGCTTCATCCATATCCTTAACCTGTATCAGTGCGCCACGATCATTCATTGAAGCATTGATAATCTCGGCTCGCGGCATTTCTTTTACCAACTTCGCCATACTTGCGGCAACTTGTTCAAGATAGTCGGCATCAGGACAAAGTAAAATTGATTGTGCATCTTCATCATGTTCGGCTTGCGAAAACATATCCATCGCAATCCAATCTGGATCAGTTTTACCGTCACAGACAACCAGAATTTCTGATGGGCCGGCAATCATGTCGATGCCTACTGTGCCAAACACCATCCGCTTAGCCGTAGCGACAAAAATATTACCTGGGCCAACAATTTTATCGACCTGCGGTACCGTTTCAGTGCCATAAGCTAATGCAGCAACTGCCTGGGCACCACCAATTGAAAACACTTTATCAACCCCAGCGATATGAGCTGCGGCAAACACCAACTCGTTAATCACACCATCGGGGGTAGGAACGACCATGACTAATTCAGCAACACCTGCCACTTTTGCAGGAATCGCATTCATTAGTACCGATGATGGGTAAGCAGCCTTGCCACCAGGTACATACAAACCGACACGATCGAGGGCGGTGACTTGCTGACCTAAAACTGTGTCGTACTCGTCTTTATAAGTCCAAGACTGCAACTTCTGTTTGTCATGATAGTCACGTACACGTTGTGCCGCAGTTTCAAGCGCGGTGCGTTTTTCTGCATCAAGACCATCATAGGCTTGTTTTAAACGATCAGGGCTAATGGTAAGCCCATCCATTGAATCAATATCAAGGCGGTCAAATTTCTTAGTATATTTTACTAGCTCGGCATCACCATGCTTGCGAACATTCGCAAGGATATCTTTGACGGTGTTAAATACTTCGTCATCTGATACCGATTCCCACGCAAGCAAAGCATCCAGTTGAGACTGGAAATCTGCATCCGTCGAATTTAGCCGTTTAATATCCATACTTATTAACCTTTTACTGCATCGCTTATTTGGTTAATGATTTGCTTAATTCGATCGTGCTTCATTTTCATTGATGCTTTATTTACTATCAAACGTGAGCTGATATCACAAACATGATCCGTCGCTTCCAGACCATTCGCTTTAAGCGTGTTGCCTGTGTCGACCAAATCAACGATACAATCAGATAAGCTTACCATCGGTGCCAACTCCATAGAGCCATACAACTTGATGATCTCAACCTGAATACCACGCTCTGTAAAATAATCTCGCGTCGTATTTACATATTTCGTTGCAACCCGCAGACGACCTTTGGTATTTAAAAAATCTTGTCCTTTGGGACCCGCTACCATTAATTTACAGGGGCTGATTTTCAAATCTAACGGCTCATAGAGTTCGCTACCGTCGTATTCCATCAAGGTATCTTTACCGGTTATACCCAAATCAGCCGCACCGTAGTTTACAAATACAGGCACATCCGTAGCACGAATAATAACCAACTTAACATCTGGATCATTCGTATCTAAAATTAATTTTCGGCATTTATTGGGATCATCCGTAGGCGTTATACCGGCGTGCGCCAACAATGGCAGCGCTTCCTTATATATGCGGCCTTTTGATACTGCAATACTAATCGTGTTGTTGCTCATACCGCGTCCTATCTCCTAGTCCGGCACGCGTCGAATCACGCCGCCAAGTGATGCTAACTTTTCCTCAATACAATCATAACCACGATCGATATGATAAATCCTATCCACCACCGTGTCGCCGTCTGCCACCAACCCTGCAAGTACCAGACTAGCTGAGGCGCGCAAATCAGTTGCCATCACAGGTGCGCCGGTTAACTTTTCCACGCCACTACAAATCGCTGTGTTGCCTTCAAGTTTAATGTTCGCACCCATTCGCTGTAGTTCAGAAATATGCATAAAACGATTTTCAAAAACCGTTTCAGTGATCGCACCACTCCCTTCTGCAATCGCATTCATCGCGGTAAATTGCGCTTGCATATCCGTTGGGAAAGCTGGATAAGGGGCGGTATGAATGTCTACAGCCTTCGGGCGTTTACCGTGCATGTCTAAACTAATCCAGTCTTCACCGACTTCAATATCGGCCCCAGCCTCACGTAACTTGGCTAACACCGCATCAAGAATATCTGGTCGCGTATCCTTTAATTTTATTTTGCCACGGCTGATAGCTGCAGCAACTAGGTAAGTCCCCGTTTCAATACGATCTGGCAATACGTCGTAAACCGTACCGTGTAATTTCTCAACACCATCTATCGTAATGGTATCCGTGCCAGCACCTTCAATCTTTGCGCCCATACTGATCAAACAATTTGCAAGATCGACGACTTCCGGTTCTCGCGCCGCATTTTCTATCACGGTAATACCGTCAGCCAGCGCTGCTGCCATCATCAAATTTTCTGTGCCCGTCACGGTGACAATATCCATGACCAGGTGCGCACCCTTAAGCCGCTCTGCTGATGCCTTGATATAGCCATTTTCAACTTTAATATCCGCACCCATGGCTTCAAGCCCTTTGATGTGCAAGTTAACTGGACGAGAACCAATAGCACAACCACCTGGCAACGAGACTTCTGCTTTACCAAATTTTGCCAAGAGTGGCCCCAGCACTAAAATGGATGAGCGCATGGTTTTAACCAGCTCATAAGGTGCATAAAAATTTTTAATTACCGAGGAGTTAATTTCAATATTAAGTTTTTCATCAACCACAAACTCAATACCCATATGCCCAAGCAATTCTAAGGTGGTGGTTACGTCATGTAAGTGCGGAACATTACGTACGGTTACTAACTCATCTGACAACATCGCTGCAGCAAGAATTGGCAAGGCAGCATTTTTCGCACCGGCAATACGAATCTCGCCGCTGAGTTGCCCGCCACCTGTAAT
>Ga0316207_10002185_pt1 | contig 20899 bp, 20 predicted proteins | sample 6weekpyrite_MG_FD_204943 | JGI IMG/M metagenome (GOLD analysis project Ga0316207, IMG submission 204943) | Microbial mat bacterial communities from mineral coupon in-situ incubated in ocean water Damariscotta River, Maine, United States -... | ecosystem: Environmental > Aquatic > Marine >...
AACGATTCGATGCGATTATTTGTGCACATGACATTGGTTTACCAAAAGAAGAGCCTGAATTCTGGAATAAATTACAAGCCACGGAACCATTTGATAAAACCGTCACCTTACTTGTCGATGACAGCCTACCCGTACTGCGTTCAGCAAAACAATATGGAATCGAACATTTACTTGCTGTGCGAAGACCCGACAGCCAAGCCGGCGAAAAAGATGTTGAAGAATTCAATGCGATTACTGACTTCAGTGATATTATTCCAACAAATATATAATTGAGTGTAACCATGCTTATAAAAGAACTCTCAAAAATAATTATGCCACCTGCTTTTAAGAACGACCAAGATTATAAAGCAGGTTTCATCCGTATTTCGATCGGCATATTTATGAGTTTCTATTTAGGTATTGGCACTATTGCTGGTTACTTCACTATTTCAACCTATGGCTTTACGGTGATGCTTTCAACATTTATGTTGTACTCCATCGCCCTATTTGTCTGGATATTAAAACGCCCTGGTAATGTCCCAAGACGCTACCTTTCCACCTTCATTGATATTGTTTATGCGACGCTTTCAAGTATGCTGGTTGGTGTATCGGATAGCCCCTTTTACCTAATCTATATTTTGATATTTATTAGCCAAGGCGGAAGATTTGGGCGCCCATATTTATTTGCCGCATCCGTCATGAGTATTATCTCATATACCTTTCTTTGTTTTATTGATCCTGTTTTTTCAGAACATGCTCTTGAAAGTTCTTTTAAATTAATCGCATTAATTGTCTTACCGCTATACCTTGATGCCATGCTGAAAACAATCCAGCGTGCAAAACAAGATGCTGATGCGGCTAATGAATCAAAAAGCCGATTCCTTGCAACAATGAGCCATGAAATACGTACCCCTATGAGCGGTGCTGTTGGCATGATTAATCTTTTAAAAACAACCGAACTTAATAGCGAGCAAAAAATCTATGTTGAGGGCCTGTCTACCTCAACAAGCCGCTTGCATATGTTGATTAACGACATATTAGATTTTTCAAAAATAGAAGCTGGCAAACTCAGCTTAGAAACTCGCCCATATAATATTGAAGAAACCTTACAAGACGTCGACATGATGCTTGGCTCTATTGCCAAGCAAAACAATGTGAAATTCAGTTATGAAATTGCAGATGATGTTCCAAGAGCATTACTAGGTGATTCATTTCGATTATGTCAGATAATATTAAATCTTGCTGGTAATGCTATTAAGTTTACAGAGAATGGTGAAGTAAAAATCACTGTTAACAAACAATATAGTAATCTCCATTTTGAGATCATTGATAATGGCATTGGTATCGATCAAGCACATCTCAAACATATCTTTGAAGGTTTCACACAAGCAGACTCATCAACAACTAGACGCTTTGGTGGCACCGGTTTAGGAACAACCATTGCTAATGAATTGGTAAAATTGATGCAGGGGCAGATTGGTGTACACAGTGTACTTGGTGAAGGAAGTACCTTTTGGTTTGAGATACCGCTACAGCCAGCCACCCTTTCAGAAATCGTTGAAACAATACCCGACAAACCAGATATTTCTGTCAAGAAACCGAGCACGACTGAACTACAAGTCCTACTAGCAGAAGATAGTGAAATTAATATTCTTTTCATGTCTACCATGCTCAAACAAGCTGGACATAAAGTAGACGTCGTTGGTAATGGTGAGCTTGCCTACCACATACTTTGTGATAATTATTATGATATTGTCTTTATGGATATGCACATGCCAATTATGGATGGTATTACCGCGACTAAGAAGTGGCGTGAAGAAGAAGCAAGTCGAGGTGAAGACGAAAAGAAAATACCCATTATTGCATTAACTGCAAATGTTTCTGACGATGATAGATTACGTTGCATGAATGCAGGAATGAATGAGTTTATGAGCAAACCTGTTTCACCCGAACGCTTAGAGGAAGTACTATCTATTTATTGTCCTGAACGCACTGATAATATGACGGCGTCTTAAAACAAACGGTCATTAGCCTGCAACGTGATACGACCGTTATAATCCTGCTTTCCTAATTGATTAAAGCCATCCAATAAACCCGGCACACTCGTATCACGAATACCTATGTTAATAGCGTAAGAATATGTTCCCGTCGGAGATAGATTGAAATCACCTTGCAACTCAACTGCACCATCCGTGTCACTTAACATTGCGAGTAATTGATCTGAGTCGTTTGACAGCACTGCTTTAAACTCACCCAATTCAACATTTTCTGGTGACACTATCATCGCTGATTTCCATTCAACCAGCCCTGACACATCAATAAGTTGCTTATCTTCAATCTCAACATATCCAACGTCAACAATCACTTGTCCACCAAGCACAACTGGCTGTTCTGTTATTTTTCCGCCAAGCTCAAGCAAATCAATCTGACCTTCTAAATTGTGTATTTGAATATTGTCACCAGACAACTTTATATTACCCTGAAGGTTAACAGCATCATCCACCAGAGCCCATTGCACATCAATATCTCCGACTAATAATGACCATGCTGAAAGTTGCCAATTTAAATTATTAAAGGTGACTTGTTGAGTATTAATCGTATCAACACGACCAGACCATATCGAACCTACAATGCCATTTAACTGAATAACATTGCTCTGTGGTAATTGTTGATAAACAAAATTAGCGGGGAGCTTATAAATTAAGGTTATTAAAATAATAACAAAGAAAAAACCAATTGCCGAAGAAGCCGAGCGCATACTAACCAGCCTTAAGCACTAACCTGACATTAACTCTTCCTACTTGATTAGTGCGTTCACTTACCATCGATGCCACCCGAATGCCTTTACCTTGCTGCAAGTTACCTAACCATTTCACCATGTCATCAAAGGCAACTTGCTCAATCCATACTTGTATTCCTTGTTGCCGGTTTTTTTCTATGCGCTTTATCACGGCACCTGGTAATGCCGTTTTAGCCGTTCTGTTAATAACACTCTGCATCGCACCAGCATTTAAAGTTTTGTGCCGCCCGGAACCTTTTAACGACTTCACTTCGGCCGCAGACCGTAACATCCAATCATGTAACCCTTGTTGAGATTTGATCGATGAATTCAATGCCTGTTGCTTTTCAAGTAATGGTTCCCATGCGAAGAGATAAATACCCACTACGAATAAAACCAACCCACCCCCAACAACAATAAGACGTTCTCTAGGATTAAGCTTGCCTAATGATTTTTGAATATTTTTTATTATTTGGCTCATTGGCGACTCCTCACTTGAATATGGCTCACCAATTTACCTTTCCGTTGTGAGGTCGATTTCACATCAATATCGATACCCGACACTTTTAAGATTGATTCCTTTAGATTTTCCAACCGTTGTAAATCACTTATTTGTAACTCAATGTCTATCTCACCATTTTTAAAGCTCAGTGTTTGTATTTCAACGCTTGGAACCTTTACAAACACCTTGCTAATTTTTTCCATCAACTCAAGGTAACCAGTACCAACCGTACTCGGTGCACCACGTAGCGATTTTAATTTGATCGCCATTTGTTTCTGTGGATCACTAATACGCTTAACGGATGGAAATGCCTGCTTAAACACATTAACGATTTTTTCTTTATACGCCGATTCAACCGCCGCTAATTGTTGAACTTGATAAATATTAATACCAAATTGCAATATCACCCAGGTCAACAGCAACACCGCGGCCGATAGCCAACGCTTCTGCCCACGCAACCAACGTGACTTTCTAACAAAAGCGCCTTGTAATAAATTAATACCTTGGCCTGACTTATAACCAGCAATTAATGTTGCTAACGCATTACCATTACAAGCCTGAACATTTACGGGTACCGAAAATACATTTTTCAACTGCTCCGAAATGTTTTCTTCATCTGTCTCGGCACAATTAGTAAATTGAATACTATCCGGATCATCATCACATTCACTTGCATGCGATGATGCAACAACGGCTAAATTGTCGACATCACACGCAAAGCCCGTTTCAGAGCCACTGCGCACACAAACAATATCGCTATCTAATTGCAAAGCAGACCAATCACCATTCATATGATCTAATGCCAATACATCTGGTAACACCACATCAGGCTCAATACCGACATCAGCTAACCGTTTTAACCACTGTTGCATAGCTTGCTGCGAAACGACTGCCGTTGATACCTTGCCTTCACTGTCCTGATGACCTATTGCGACATGCAATGTCTCAATATCATCTATTAATTGCTCTTCAAGCGCATAAGGCACGGCCTGTGCTAGACGCTGCCCACTCTTAACGGGCACCGTTGCTGATGCCAAGACAACATCAATAGCGGGAACAAAAACAATCGTATTGAGATTACCTTCTGGTAGCGATAAGTGCGCCAAATCACCAGACTCCACCTGTGTCGGTAAAATATCTGGCCCTTCACAGACAGCCCAACTGGCATTTTGTTCATGTAAATGGATATATAGTTGCTGCATTTTATATTTTCGCTCGACTGCGCTGAATAACCGCTGGCAGCGATGCCTCATTATTATCTCGTGCAATAACACTACTTTGACTAGCATTATAGCGACCTAGCCCAACAATTACTCGTGCTACAAAGAATTCACTTGTCACATTCACACCGGTGACAGTCTTTCCTGACAATGCTTGCTCACCACGAAACTCAGCAATGTCTTGATAACCTTGTTCAGGGCGACCATTAAACACGCCCTCTGCTTCGCCTAGACTGACACCAAGCACAGCCGCAAGCACAGGAATACTCGCTGTATTCACATTAATCTCTATCCGTTTAGGCAAAGCAGCGATATAAGGCGCTAATTTATCAAAGATTTCTCTATTAAAGCCCTTTATCAACATTAACTCGCTACTACTCACAAAAAGTGAATTTGCCGTTCGATAAGGCTGTTCTAACGCTAAATACTCTTGATCTTCAGCACCTGTTGGCAAGCTGACATTAATATCTGCATCAATCCAATCCAACACTGGTTGTGCCAGCTCTGGATCTATCTCAAGCGCGACTAATAAGTTTCGGAATTGAGCCAAATCCGGTTTACTCGGCTTTCCTTCTTGATCCAACAAATTATTGAGATTAAAACGTCCCTGATAATCTTCCACACTAATTTGAATCGCACCACCATCAATATCAAAGGTTTCATCAATCTTCGCCCAATTATCAGAAAGACTATCGCTTTTATTCACTAAGCGATCTCTTGCCAATAACTGCCTGACCCAGTTTTCACCTGCTTGAAGATATAAAACAGCTTGATCACCCTTCACCATATTCTCGGCACGGCGAATATCAACATGTTGCTGCTTTAACATTGCCGTTGCTATCACACTAGCCAATGCGACAATAAGCAATGCCGTTACCAATGCTGTGCCTGTCTGTCGTTGTGTTTTTATGTGGCTAGTTTTCATTATGAGACCAGAAAAACACGTCGCAGTGTTCCCCACTGTTTTACGTCAAAACTAATTTCAACGGCTAGTGGAATATCTTGTAATGATGCATCCGTATTTGGCCAATCATCAAGCCATTCACCCTCCTGACCAAGATAACGAAAAGCAATATTATCGATATCCGACAATATCGTCGTGACATAAGGCTCACTATCTTGCGCCCGATCCAAACTAGCCCAGTTTAGTCGTAACAATTCCTTTTCATTCACCGCATAGGCTACTCGTTGCAATGAACTTGCTTGCTGCCCCGGTAACAAACGCTTTCCTGCCACCGTGAACTCGACTAAAACCTGTGCCGACTCTTCTGACTTTTCACCTGTTATAAAATTATGCTTAACATAATTGTATGACTCTGTAGCTGTATGCATGGCAGGCTGCACATCACCATGACTATCACGAATTGCTCTTGGTGATGTTTGCCCAAGGTCGCGAGCAAGCCGCACAAAACTGCGTTGTACATTCGCCAATCGCGTTGACTCAAGCTTTACAGCTTCCCGCGTCTGTAAAACACTATTCAGACCACCATAAGCCAATGTTGCAAGAATCGAAAAGATCGCCAACGCAACCAACAGTTCAACCAAGGTCAAACCAACGCAGTACCGCTTCGCATTCATCTCGGTACACCCGAAGTACTAATCAAACTCGCCGCACTTGCGTAGCTGACAATATTGGCTAATGGCGCTTCGCCATTACGCTCACGATATACGCTTGTTTCAACCCGTAATATTGATGTGTCACCCGTGACAACCGCCTTGGTATTGATATGCCAGTTACGCCCAGCAAGTTCTGCTTCTGACCATTCATTTGTCGCGCCCTGAAATCCTTCCACTTGCTTTTCAGCAACTGTATTCATTGCTACCCAGTGCGCAAAACTTTTTTCCTTAAGATAATCCGTGTTTGCAACTCCCGCATTAACACCACGAATCGCTGCAGAAAGCGCAACAGCAATAATTACCAATGCAACCAGCACCTCGATCAAAGTCATGCCGCGCATGCCATGCGACGAAGATTTCTTTACTACGTTATTTATCGCCATGCTGCAGTGCCGCCTGACTATCACCGTTTAACTGATACCGTGCATCGGTATCTTTAGAATTAAGCGTTAAAGTAAAGGGGCTTGCCTCACCACTACTAAAAAAATAGACACGCTCACTAACCCCTTCATCAGCTGTTGCACTACCTTCTACGCTTAAATCAATCGCAATGTGTTCAGGAAGCTCTCGTTGACGGAATATCTGGTCGTTTTCTATTTCCAGCCAAGTATCATCTTTTAAATTAAGAAATGAATAACGATTGTTATCAAATTGCATGGCTAATTCCATGCCTAATAAAATAGACTCTTCAGATGCCAGCTGCATCAATGAAGCAATCCGCTGCCCATGCTCTTTAAGTTCATCACGAGGGTTTTTTAAACCAAACGACAAAACCGTAAAGCTGATGGTAATCCCGAGTATCACTAATACGATGAGTAGCTCTAACAGCGTAAATCCCTGTGTACGCCGAAACATCTTTTTTATTTGCTCCAGTTTCCAATATCGGCATTAATGCCATCACCGCCTGGTTGCTTATCTGCACCAAAAGAATAAATATCAATTTGACTATTCTCGCCAGGGCTTAGGTATTGGTATGGTGTATTCCATGGATCATTTTGCAAACGAGCAATATAACCGCCTTGTTTCCAATTACGCGCGCCTGATGGTTTTGTGACTAATGCCTCTAGGCCTTCTTCACTGGTCGGGTAAACATCATTATCAAGCTTATAAAGATTCAGCGCTGACTCAAGCGTTAAGATATCTTGTTTAACCTTCACTAATTTTGCTTCATCAGGACGGTCTGCAACTTTCGTCACAACCACTGCTGCAAGAATACCTAAAATAACCACTACGACCATTACTTCGATCAGGGTAAAACCCGCTTCACGTCTTTTCATTTCATTATTCCTGTTCATTCACTTGATATCCTAATCTTTATTTCACTAACTGATTCAGATCAAAAATCGGTAGCAAAATAGCTAATACAATGACCAATACAATGACGCCCATAATCAGGATCAATGCTGGTTCAAATATTTTCATCAACGTCGAAATACGATTATCGAGATCTCTCTCTTGATTCTGCGCCGCACGTTCAAGCATGTCTTCAAGCTTGCCGCTGCTTTCACCACTACCAATTAGATGTAACACCAATGGCGGAAAACACTCACTCGTTTCAAGTGCCTTTTGTATTGTGCTGCCTTCTCGTACACGCAAACTCGCATCCAATACCGCTTTTCGCATAGGCAAGTTACCCATGACATTAGCGCTAATTCGCAGGCCTTCTAATACAGGTACGCCACTGGCAATCAAAATACTAAAGGTACGTGCAAAACGGGCTGTATTAACACCACGCACTAACTTTGCCACTAAGGGTAATTTCAATAACCATTCATGATAGCGATGGTTAATCGCCTCATTTCGCAACGCTCTTCGCCAAATAAATACGGCAATAATAATAGCGATTGCAATCAGCCAACCATAATCCCGCACCACATCACTCGCGGCAATCAGCGCACGCGTAAGCCAAGGTAATGTTTGTCCTAAATCTGTAAAGACTTGCACAACCTGAGGAACAACATAGCCTAGCAATAAAACAACCACGGCCAATGCCGTAAATGTGAGTACGGCTGGGTATATCAATGCCTGACTAATTGATTGAATCAACATCTGGCGATTTTCGGTATAGTCGGCAAGCCTTGATAACACCACATCAAGATGGCCCGTTTGCTCACCCGCGGCAACGGTTGAACGATATAATTCATGAAAAATCGAAGGGAAATCTGCCATCGCATCCGCTAATGCATGACCTTCTTTAATACGTGACCGCACTGCCACAATGGTACTTTGCATGCGCGGGTTTTCCGTTTGCTTGCCAACTGCTTCAAGCGTTTCTTCCAGGGGCATTCCCGAGCTAACCAAGGTTGCTAGCTGCCGCGTGAAGACCGCCAATTCAGTCGAACTAATGCCACGGCTAAATTGTTTTTTTTCACCACGTTGATTGCTACGTTGACGAACTTCATCAACGGTTAGGGGAGTAAGACCTTGATCTCGGAGTTGCTGACGTACTTGTCGTGGCGCATCGCCTTCGATAACACCCTTGAGTTTATGGCCGCCAACATCTAGCGCAGTATATTCAAAGGCACTCATGGTTTAATCTTCGCGTGTTACACGCAAAATTTCTTCAATCGATGTCGCGCCAGCAACAACCAGACGACGCCCTTCATCAGCAATACCGGGCGTCGACTTACGCGCATAGGCTTCCAGATCTTGCTCACTAGCACCGTCATGAATCATACTGCGTAATGTTTCATCGACTAATACGAGTTCATACACACCGAGTCGACCTTTATAACCAATGCCATTGCAACTATCACAACCCGCTGGCTCATAAATTGTCGGCGCTTGTTCAATATCAATATCCAATACCGCACAGTCACTTGCCTGCGCAACATGTGGCCGTTTGCAATCCGGACATAATTGACGCACTAAACGTTGTGCAAGCACAGCACTTAAACTTGATGATAATAAGAAAGGCTCCACACCCATATCGCGTAGTCGTGTGACAGCACCAACTGCTGTATTAGTGTGCAAGGTTGATAACACCATGTGTCCGGTTAGACTGGATTGAACGGCAATCTGAGCTGTTTCCAAATCACGAATTTCCCCGACCATCACCACATCCGGATCTTGACGCAAAATAGCTCGTAAACCTCGCGCGAAAGTCAGATCAACTTTGGTATTCACATGCGTCTGACTAATACCATCAATGTAATACTCGATAGGATCTTCAACCGTCATGATGTTGCGTTGTTTGTCATTAAGGCGCTGTAACATCGCGTATAAAGAGGTGGTTTTACCTGAACCAGTTGGCCCTGTGACTAAAACAATGCCATGTGGTTTATGAATAACGCCACTGATTAATTTCAGCGTCTTCGGCAACATACCTAAATGTTCTAAATCAAGACGACCAGCCTGCTTGTCGAGAAGTCGCATCACGACACGTTCGCCACCACCTGCTGGTAAGGTTGAAACACGCACATCAACGGCACGCCCTGCTACACGTAATGAAATACGGCCATCCTGTGGCAAACGCTTTTCAGCAATATCAAGCTTTGCCATGACCTTAATACGCGAAACCAATAACGGAGCAATGGCACGCTGCGGTTCAAGTATTTCCCGTAACACACCGTCAACGCGCATACGCACGACCAAACGATTTTCATAGGGCTCGATATGGATATCGGAAGCATTTTCTTTAATCGCTTCTGTCAATAAAGCATTTATCAGACGGATAATCGGAGCATCATCTTCCGTTTCCATCAGGTCTTCTGGTTCAGCTAAATCTTGGACAGCACTAAAGAGATCGTTCCCTTCAATATCATCCATGATATTCATCGCTTCGCTTGAACCTTGCTCATAGTCATTTTGCAGCAATGCTTCAAACTTTGAATCACTAATAAATTCAATACTAAATTGACAGGCGAGATGACGACGCAATTCCGACAAACTAACTGACTTTACATCTTCACGACAAAGTACCTTACGTATGCCGTTTTCGATATCACCGAGCAATAAGCCATGACGCTTTGCATAGCCAAAGGGAATCCGTTGTTCAGCGACAACGGCCGCTTCATTATCCTTAAATCCATCAGCTGCAGTATCCACGAGCATCTTACTAATTCGCCTGTGATTCTTCTGCTTCATAAGGAGGAGGAAGCGCTAAATACTCTTCAATAGTTGGCAGTACCGGTGCAACACTATCATCTAGCAGGTTAACGCCATCTGCTTTACCCGCCACCTGCTTGGCACGTATATAATTGTACTTGCTACTGGTATGTACTTGCCTTTTATCACCCTTAAGAATAACTGGATGCAAAAAGACCATTAAATTTGTTTTCACTTTGCGTGTATCACGACTACGGAAAAGATTACCTAATACAGGCACATCACCCAATATAGGTACCTTAGAAACACTTTCAGTTAGATCATCTGAAATCAATCCACCTAATACAATAATCTCTCCATCATCTACCAAGACTGACGTCTTAATCGACCGCTTGTTGGTAATAATGTCTGATGAAGTCACATTACTATTATCAGGCACGACACTGGATGTTTCCTGCGTAATATCCAGTTTGATGGCATCGCCTTCGTTGATTTGTGGTTTCACTTTCAACGTTAAGCCAACATCTTGTCGCTGAATGGTTTGAAATGGCGTTGCAACACCGCCGGTCGTTGATTGTGAACCTGTGATAAACGGCACATTCTGACCAACAATAATCTCAGCTTCTTCATTATCAAGCATGACGAGATTCGGTGTTGATAACAGATTTGAATCACTGTCTGTTGCCAATGCTCTTAACAATACACCAAAGCGACTATTACCGGTGCCATCACCCACACCAATACTCAAGCCACCACCCAACACAAGTGGGTTAGCGCCAACCAATCCCTGTAGACTAATACCTGAACTATCAGGAAACACAGTACCAATAGCGCCAGTATTTTCTGTATCCAAACTTCCAAATTCTACGCCAAGCTCTGCACCCTTCGTTGAAGACACCTCGGCAATAATCGCTTCCACTAATACCTGCGCACGACGTATATCAAGTTGGCGAATAACGCTTTGTAGAGAACGCATCAAATCTGGTTTTGCTGTTATCACCAGCGAGTTAGTATTTTCATCCGCCTGAATATTAACCTTTGCTTTATTCGGTTTAGCAGCCTTACCACCTGCTTTCGCCAAGTTATCACTCACACCCGTTAATACCGGTACCAAGCTCGCTGCATCAGCGTACTTGAGATAAATAACTTTAGTATTACCACCATCCTCAGTAGAGGTATCAAGGTGAGCAATCAAAGCGCGTAAACGTAACCGTTCGGATTTATTACCTCCAAGCAAAATACTGTTAGTACGTTCATCCGCCACTAAAACAGGTGCCGCAGTTGCACCTTTACCCGGTGTTTTTTGCTTTAAGCTTGCCAAGACACGCACCATTTCTGAGGCCGATGCATGTTGTAAAGAAATGACTTCCACATCTTCATTACTAGGACGATCAATCCGTTTAATTAATTGCATAATGCGCGCAATATTGTCCGCACGATCTGACACGATTAATACGTTTGAAGAAGGGAACGCTGCCATATGGCCTTGTTGTGGAATCAACGGACGCAGAATAGGCACTAGCTGCATGGCGTTCACGTAATCAACCATCACAACACGTGTCACCAACTCATCACCTTGCCCCGGTGAGCCAGTCGTTGCGGTACGAATACTACTTTGCTTTGCTGTTGAATCCGGCACAATCTTAATGACATCGTCACCCGGTATCGCCGCAAAACCATGTACTTCTAAAATAGATAGGAATGTTTGGTAAAGCTCTTCTCGTGAAATGGCCTGATGAGAAATAATCGTCACCTTACCTTTCACTCGTGGATCAACAATAAAGTTCTTGCCTGTTTTATCTGCAATGGTCGATATCAGCGTGTTGATATCTGTATTTTCCATATTAAGCATTGCCGTTTCACCATCGGCAAGCGGCATTGCTGGCAATGGTGTCGACAAGAATAACGTCGGCACTAACAACGTTGCCATCAGAAATGTATTAATTGAATTCACATTTTTATTTTTCATACTGCTTTCCTAGCCTTCATACACGTCTGCCATAAACAGCGGTGACAGAACCGCCTGCCTGTTCTTAAATAGAACGAGCAACGGTCAGGGTATACATAATATTTTTATTTTTTCCCGCCGAACTATTCGACAGCTCGGTTATTTCTGTATTTCGAGTTCTTTATTGGTCAGTAACTTCCGACGTAAAGTTAAGTTTTCCATACGCCCTCGATACTCGAGCAAAACACGATCCTCGTAAATTTCTTTAAGTATGGCACCACCTGGCAAGTTGTCACCTATGCCATAGGCCTTTTCTACTGCTCTCTTACCTGCGGCAACGAAAGCAACGGCCTGTTGCGCATCCTCGGCGGCTATCACACCACTTAATAACAAATTCAGTTTCGTCTCCGGTGCGGTCTCGCCTCGTTGAGCGAGTTTTTTAGCACTGGCTTGACCAAACAAATGACTATTGGCAATACGCTGCGCCATCAGATTTGCTGATTGCGATGCAGGACGATTCTTAATAGGGGTTACCGTGCGCGTTTGCGTTTGTTGCTGGTTATCCTCTTCAAGGAGCTGCCAAGTAAAACTGGCAATCGTTTGAGCCAATAAACCCAATAACAACAAATTAACGAGCCACACCCCAACACGATCGTTTATTTTTCCTAATAGCGAAGCCATCGTTGTCGGTATTTTTATTTATAGTCAAAAAAATCCGGAAAGTCCGGATTCCATTAATTCTCGCTTGTATCTAGTTGATACTAGCAGCTTTTTCCACCATGTAATATGGTTATTATGTAGTCAAAAAGACTATTTTGAGGTAGGTATTGGTCTCTTATTAACGGTCAATTATCATCTATGTCTTTGACCTTGTTGAGGTTTTCCCTTTCTCCTTGGGCCACCACGGTTTCCTTTATGATCAGGACGCGGTTTACGCTGAATCCTGACGGGTGGCTTTAAATCCTCTAAAAAGAGGCTTGTATCAACTTGCGCAACCGGTAAACGATGCCCCAAATACTCCTCAATATCCATGAGATTGAAGGCATAGGTTTCACAAGCAAAACTAATTGCATCACCCGATTCGCCAGCACGTGCCGTACGGCCAATCCGGTGTACGTAATCTTCACTATTATCTGGTAAGTCGAAATTAAACACATGACTCACGCCATCAATATGCAGACCGCGAGCAGCAACGTCAGTTGCAACCAGCACCGGTAATTTCCCGACCTTAAACTCTTCTAATAAACGCTGACGTTTATTCTGAGGCACGTCACCTGACAAGATGCCCGCTTTGATGCCATTGCTTTCAAGGTAACCCCAAATCTTTTCACCAGCACGCTTAGTATTCGCAAAAACAATCGACCGACTTGGGTCCATGTGCTTCATTAAGCCTAGTAAGAAAGGGATTTTTTCTTCATTAGCCGTGTGATAAACAAGCTGCGTGACCTTGTCCGCTGTCATAGTTTCAGCTTCAATCACCACACTTTCTGGTGAATTCATGTGCTCGTAAGCCAATTCCATCACACGATGTGACAATGTTGCTGAAAACAACAAACCTAAACGTTTACCCGGCTCCGGCATACGACGCAATAAATAGCGAATATCTTTAATAAAGCCCAGATCAAACATCCGATCAGCTTCATCCAAGACCACCACCTCAGCCTCTTTTAGGTTAAAAACGTGCTTTTTAAAGTAATCAATAATACGACCTGGCGTACCAATGAGAATGTCACAACCTGCCTCAATGGCTTCACGCTGTGCTTCATAGCCAGTGCCACCATAAGCTAACGCCAGTTTTAAACCGGTATATTTACCAAATTGCTCTGCATCCTTATGGATCTGAATGGCCAACTCGCGAGTTGGTGCCAACATCAGCGCACGTGGTTGATTCGGTTTACGTGAAGGCGATGCAGGGTTACGCAACAGGCGAGTCATCGCAGCAAGTAAAAAAGCCGCCGTCTTACCCGTACCCGTTTGTGCCTGTCCGGCAACGTCTTGCCCCTTCAAAGCAAACGGCAGGGTTTGCTCCTGAATCGGAGTACACTTAGAAAAACCTGCTTCTTCAAGGCCTTGCAGTAACTCAGCCGGCAGATCCATTGATGCAAATTGCGTTTCTGTTAGATGTTTTTCACTCATGGGGACGGCAGCATAACAGAATGGCGATATAATTGGGCTTGCAATACGCATCTGATTACGCTCAAATCTTAAGTCAGAGCAATAATACATCTCGAACACTTGTCCAAACCCAACTTTGGTTTGAGACTTTACTCATAAAATTTTAGAAGAAGTGGAGGCTACATTTTGAGCGAAAGCATCGTTCACGTCACAGATGATACATTTGAAGACGTCATTATTAAGGCTGATGGACCGGTTTTAGTCGATTATTGGGCAGACTGGTGTGGCCCGTGCAAGATGATTGCGCCAATTCTTGAAGAAATTGCCGTTGAATATGCTGGTAAAGTCACTATTGCCAAACTCAATATTGATGAAAATCCAGGTACTGCACCTAAGTACGGTATTCGTGGTATTCCTACCTTGATGATTTTTAAGGCGGGTAATGTTGAAGCCACCAAAGTAGGCGCTGTTTCGAAATCTCAGCTAACCGCCTTTATTGATAGCAATATCTAATATACCTGTGCTGCGTTCAGATTTCTGGACGCAGCACTTTATTGGTGCTAATGTTAATCACAACTTGGAAGTCATTTAGATCTTCCTCGCGAAAAATCCGAAATAAATAACCTCAAACTAAAAATCTTTTAACCAACACGTCTGGGTTTTGACGTGCGCTGTATATCAAACAAATCGCGAATCAATACCCTTTCTATCTCAAATAACATCACACGAAATCTATAGCTTATGAACCTAACCGAACTGAAACAAAAATCTGCCGCTGCACTTGTCGAACTCGCTCGAGAAATGAAAATCGAAGGCATGGCGCGCTCCCGTAAACAAGACATCATCTTCGCCATTCTTAAGGCACACGCTAAAAAAGGTGAAGACATTCATGGTGACGGGGTACTTGAAATTCTCCAAGATGGTTTTGGTTTCCTACGATCGGCACAAGGCTCCTATTTAGCCGGCCCAGATGATATTTATGTTTCACCGAGCCAGATTCGTCGTTTTAGTTTACGCACAGGCGACACCATCGCCGGTAAAATTCGACCACCTAAAGATGGCGAACGTTACTTTGCATTATTAAAAGTACAAGAGATTAATTTCGACTCACCAGAAAATGCTAAGAACAAAGTTTTATTCTCAAATCTAACACCCTTACATGCCAATGAACGTTTAACACTGGAAATTGGTAACGGCAGCACAGAAGACATCACCGCACGTATTATTGATTTGGCGTCACCAGTTGGTAAAGGCCAACGTGGCTTAATTGTTTCTCCACCGAAAGCTGGTAAAACAATGATGTTAATGAACATCGCGCAATCAATTACCCATGCCTGCCCTGACTGTCATTTAATCGTATTACTGATTGATGAACGCCCTGAAGAAGTAACCGAAATGGAACGTTCCGTACGCGGCGAAGTTGTTTCATCTACCTTCGATGAACCAGCCAGCCGTCACGTACAAGTCGCTGAAATGGTCATTGAAAAAGCCAAGCGTCTTGTTGAACACAAAAAAGACGTGGTGATCCTGCTTGACTCGATTACTCGACTCGCACGTGCCTACAACACTGTTGTGCCTTCATCGGGTAAAGTACTCACCGGTGGTGTTGATGCCAATGCCTTGCAACGTCCAAAACGTTTCTTCGGTGCAGCGCGTAATATTGAAGAAGGTGGCTCGCTCACTATTCTTGCTACCGCACTGGTTGAAACCGGTTCACGTATGGATGACGTTATCTACGAAGAGTTTAAAGGCACCGGTAACATGGAGTTACATTTGGATCGTGGTATTGCAGAAAAACGCATCTACCCAGCGATCAATGTAAACCGCTCTGGCACACGTCGTGAAGAGTTACTGACTAAACCAGACGAACTACAAAAAATGTGGATCCTGCGTAAGCTATTACACCCAATGGATGAACTCGCTGCGATGGAATTATTACTCGATAAGATGAAAGCAACCAAGAACAACGCTGAATTCTTTGATTCCATGAAGCGATAGAAGCGGTAATTTTATCTACATTTAAAAATTAAAAGCCTCGCACATGCGGGGCTTTTTTTATTAACGTTGTTCCTATAACTACGACTGCTTAATTGGTACAACGCCCCAAATCTTCTCGGCATATTCCTGCACCGCACGGTCACTTGAAAGGTGTCCCATCATGGCCACATTTTTAATCGCACTCGTCGCCCATGCATGTGGATCATCATATAATTTATCTGCACGTAACTGTGCATCGATATAACTCGCATAATCGGCACAAAGCATATATTGATCATGTTCTAACAAGCTATTAACGATTGGTGTATAACGATCAAAATCATCATGTGAAAAATAGCCTGATTCGATCATGTCGACAACTTCTTTTAAACGCCAATCATTATTATAAAAATGTCGTGGTGAATAACCTTGCGCCCATTGTTCACTCACTTTGGTGGTGGTCATACCAAAATTAAATATATTATCTTCACCAACCGCCTCGGCAATTTCTATATTGGCACCATCTTGTGTACCAATCGTCATTGCACCATTCAATGCCAATTTCATATTGCCCGTGCCTGATGCTTCCATACCGGCAAGAGATATTTGTTCTGAAAGATCTGCAGCAGGAATAATATCTTCAGCAGTTGATACATCATAGTTAGGAATAAAGACAACGCGTAACATTCCCATCACAGCAGGATCATTATTGATGATGTCTGCTACATCATTAATTAATTTAATAATCAGTTTGGCCGTCGCGTAACCGGGTGCTGCTTTACCGCTAAAAATAATAGTACGCGGCACTAAATCATCCGTATCACCACGACGAATCATGTTGTAACGCGTAATGACATGCAGCACATTTAATAATTGTCGTTTGTATTCGTGAATGCGTTTTACTTGCACATCAAACATGGAAGAGGGATCAACTTTAATACCAAGATGCATATCAATTAATTTAGCTAAATGTTGTTTGTTCTCATGTTTCACCTTCATAAATTTTTGATGAAATGCGACATCATCTGCAAAAGGCATTAACTCTTCCAATCGTGATAATTCCGTTAACCAGCTCCCTTTTATTTTACTGTTAATTAATGCCGCTAATGATGGGTTTGCTTGATTTAACCAGCGACGAGGGGTAATACCATTTGTGATATTAATAATTTTATTCGGATAAAATTCATCGAAATCAGCAAAGATAGTTTGTCGCATTAATTCCGTGTGGATCGCAGACACGCCATTCACTTTATGACTACCGACTATTGCAAGGTGCGCCATACGAATGCGTTTATCGCCATGATCATCGATAATAGACATACGTTGCATACGAGCCATGTCACCGGGATGGCGGTGTAGAACATCTTTTAAGAATCGATGATTAATCTCATAAATGATTTGCAAGTGCCTTGGCAAAACAGACTCAAACAAAGGCACTGGCCACGTTTCCAATGCTTCCGGTAACAAAGTGTGATTAGTATAAGAAAAAATCTTGCCGCACATTTCCCATGCCTGTTGCCATGACATAGCATGTACATCAACCAAAATACGCATTAATTCAGCAATCGCAATTGCCGGATGCGTATCATTAAGCTGAATAGCGACTTTATCAGCAAGATCTAAAATATCATCATGGTTCTTGCTATGACGATACAAAATATCTTGTAATGATGCGCTAACAAAAAAGTATTGTTGCTTGAGACGAAGTTCTTGCCCCATGACGGTTGTATCATCTGGATACAGAACCTTCGATAAATTTTCTGATTCGTTTTTTTCGGCAACTGCTTTTATATAATTGCCTTCATTAAAATATTTTAAATTAAAATCACGCGATGCTTTTGCTGACCAAAGTCGCATATTATTCACGGTGCCATTTTGATATCCCGGCACCGGTGTATCCACCGCCATGGCCATGACTTCCTCTGCATCAACCCAATGATGGCGCAGACAACCACTTTCATTACAAAATTCGACAACGCGTCCACCAAACTTAACCGGAAACAACACCTCTGCACGTGGGAATTCCCATGGATTACCATAACGCAACCAGTTATCAGGGTGCTCAACTTGCCAACCATTTTCGATACGCTGGTGAAACATACCGTATTCATAACGAATACCGTAACCATAGCCAGGCATCTGTAAGGTCGCGAGTGAATCAAGGTAGCATGCAGCTAAACGACCGAGTCCACCATTGCCAAGCCCTGCATCAGGCTCTAAGTCCCGAATTTCCTCCATGTCGACACCGACCTCATGGAGAGACTTTTCACATTCATCGCTCATCCCTAAATTCAGCATGCCATTGGTCAGGGTTCGCCCCATTAGGAACTCTAGCGATAAATAATAAACACGCTTGGCATCCTGCTCATAGTAACTGCGCATCGTCTCAATCCAGCGCTCCATCAGCCGATCTCGAACCACATAACTGGCCGTGTTCAACCAATCATGCGGCGTCGCCGTTGAACGATCTTTACCAACTGAATATTCAAGCCGGTTCGCCAAGGAATTTTTAAGCGCATGTACATCTGCACCTAAAGGGTCATAACTGAAGCTATCTGATTTTTTATTCGTCATATCCCTATCTCCACACCTTCTCAAGATAACTGTTGCTGACTCAAACTATCCCTATCAATCTCATTGAGCTAACCATACCAACCTCATCGGCACGCCACCTCGTATCTCAAGTTACACCTATCAGGCCCTATTTTACCCTTATAGTTTGAATGGTTATTTTGTAAGCATATGCTGATTTTATGACCAATCCTTTGACAGATCACCACGCAAACGGGATGATGGTTGCCTGTGGAGCTTAATAAATGACAGAGAACAGTACAGCTAAACAGATGGACTTTGATGACTGGTTAACACTAGCCATGAATGACCCTGACGCCTTTGAGATTGCCCGTACTGAAGCGATTCAAGCGTTCCTTGCCACAGTGCCTTCACACACCCGACACCGCCTGACCGGCCTACAGTGGCGTATCGACATGATGCGTAAGCAAAGTAAGACCCCCATGGCAGCCTGCCAAGCTATTTACAGTATGATGTGGGATAAATTAGCCGGTGATCATGGCATGCTAGATGGCCTAAAAGCACTCGCTAACCAGCAATTCCACTACTTCGAGCCACTCCAAAATGCCGATATACTGTCATTTCAACCGCGCCTCGAAGAAAATGGCGAACCTAGCTAAGACTTAGTACTTGCCGAACGCTGAAGTTTTCCGTATTATGCGCGCCCTTAACACTGCGTCACAGGGACGCACAAGATTCTGAGGAAACAGGCCATGAAGCCAGAGATTCACCCTTCATACGAGACCGTACAAGTTACTTGTAGCTGTGGTAACAGCTTCGAAACGAACTCAACCGCTGGTAAAGAAACCATGACGATTGAAGTCTGTTCAGAATGCCACCCGTTCTTCACAGGTAAGCAAAAGCTACTTGATACTGAAGGTCGTGTTGATAAATTCAAGCAGAAGTACGGCCGCCGCAAAGCGTAAGCTACATGCAGCAAATACTGCTTTTAAAGGCGCTCTTTCATGGGCGCCTTTTTTATTGCCTGTTCGTTGGCTGCTTATTCTCCGTCAACGCATACGCCTCGCCACTCTGCCCGACTAACCATATCGATGAACAAGTCACCGTACGTTACGTCCATGATGGCGACACGCTACACCTTCGCAATGGGGATAAAATTCGCTTAATTGGTATCAACACACCAGAAGTCGCTCGTAAAAGCCACCCTGCCGAACCATTTGCCAATCAGGCGCGTGATCGCCTACGTCAACTAATTAAAAACAACCATCATCAGCTAGGTCTACGCATGGATGCCGAGCATTTTGACCGCTATGGGCGCCGTCTCGCTCATCTCTATGCTCAAGATGGTTCAAGTATCTCTGCGCAGCTTCTACAAGATGGGCTTGCCACGCTGCTGGCCGTTCCACCTAATCTAAATGGGCTTGATTGCTACGCCAATACCGAGGCACAAGCACAACAGGCAGGCAAAGGCATTTGGCAACTCCCTCGCTATCGGGTTATTTCCAGTTCAGCGTTACCACGTAATAGTCGTGGTTACCGACATGTCTCAGGCAAGGTTATCCGTATAGGTGAAGGACGCCGCAATCTCTGGCTCAATCTACCTAACAAGGTTGCCTTTCGTATTGAGAAAAAGGAACTGTCCCTGTTTAATACAATCAAACCTCGTGAATTACTTGGTAAAACCATTATTGGTCGAGGTTGGCTATATGAACATAAAGGTGAATTACGAATGCGGCTACGCAGTGATTTCGCACTCCAACTATCGCCTTAAGAATACTTGCTTGACGACCGTGGCTTCCACAACGACACTAATCACATGCCTTATCTCGCGCTAATTCGACTCAGCCTGCTTTCTCTATTCGTGCTATTAAGCGGCTGTGCGGTTAATCCTGTTTCAGGTGAATCCGATTTTGTCATCATCTCAGAAGATGACGAAATCGCTATTGGCCGTGCAAATCACAGTAAAATCATTCAACGCTACGGACTATACGATGCACCTGATCTGCAGGCTTATGTGCAAAAAATCGGCGATCGACTGGCTCGCAACAGCCACCGCAACAATTTAATTTTTCGTTTTACGGTACTTGATACGCATGAAATCAATGCCTTTGCCTTACCCGGCGGTTATATTTATATCACCCGCGGCTTAATGGCCTACTTAAGCAATGAGGCTGAACTCGCCG
>Ga0316207_10002186_pt1 | contig 20894 bp, 20 predicted proteins | sample 6weekpyrite_MG_FD_204943 | JGI IMG/M metagenome (GOLD analysis project Ga0316207, IMG submission 204943) | Microbial mat bacterial communities from mineral coupon in-situ incubated in ocean water Damariscotta River, Maine, United States -... | ecosystem: Environmental > Aquatic > Marine >...
TGGAAGTGATATAGAAATACTTGGTGAATTACGCCAGGAATACGGATTGGCAAAAACCGTGAGGTGATTGATAAAGATAGGACGCTGACCTTCCTGAATCCGGAGCAGGTAAAAGAGTCGTTCACGGTTGAATTGGGCAAATATATACTCATGAAGCCGAATGAATTTCTGACGAGCATACTGGATGAAGATAAAAATGAACTCATACAGGAGATGGTTCGAGAAGCAGAACGACATAGGCTCAAGGTGTTGCGTGATGCAGAATTACGAAAGCAAGAGGAATTACTTGCTAAAAAGGATAGCAAGTTGTTCACTCGGTTAAAGAATACGATTATTAAAAACTATAAATAACAATACGTTACAAATCATATCTATAGTAATCTAGCACTAATTTCATTATTTGACACCATTTTATTCTCTGCAAATTGTGCCGCTGGGTAATTCAGTCGGCTGATACATGTCTGGATAGCTGCAAGTCTATGTCCTCCGACTAAGTCATTATTAGCATTAATTTCAATAGTCTATTGGATAAATCGGGTTTAGCAGTTATAATAGCCGCCTTAGATTTACCAAGAGTTTTAGAAAGTGGGCCTGCAGGGCCCACTTTTAGTTTAAACGGCAGAGAATATATGAGGCAGGTGCCTGAAAAGTTACAGCAGATCGTTGACGATGTCGTGACATCGATGGGTTATGAACTGGTTGGTGTCGAGTATTCCATGCGTAACAAATCCGGTTTGTTGCGTATATATATAGATACAGAGCAAGGTATCGTGCTGGATGATTGCCAGGCAGTCAGCCATCAACTCAGCGGGGTGCTGGATGTTGAAGACCCGATACCGGGTAACTATGACCTGGAGATATCATCTCCGGGCCTGGACCGGCCCATTTTCAAGGCGGCTGATTTTGATCGTTTTGCAGGTAAAATGGTCAAGATTAAACTGGTTACTACTGTTGATGGAAGGAAAAACTTTAAAGGTATGCTAAAGGGTGTGCAGGAAAAGGAAGTGGTAATTGAGCAGGAAGGACAAGAGATTCGTTTATCTTTGACAAATATAGATCAGGCAAGACTGGTACCGGAATTTTAGTACTGTTTAAGCTTAGGAACTGATGGAATGAACAAAGAGATATTATTAGTTGTTGATACAGTATCAAATGAAAAAGGCGTGGCAAAAGAAATCATCTTTCAGGCCATCGAGGCTGCATTGGCTTCTGTTGCTAAAAAGAAGCACAGTGGAGATATTGATGCACGTGTGGCGATTGACCGGAAAACGGGTGACTATGAAACTTTCAGGCGTTGGCAGGTTATCGCTGATGATGATGAAATGGAGTTTCCTCAACGCCAAATGACCCTGAGTGCCGCGCAGTTTGATAATGCCGACCTGCAGCTGGAAGATTTCTATGAAGAAGAAATGGAATCAGTCAGTTTTGGCAGAATAGCAGCACAGACAGCCAAACAGGTAATAGTACAAAAAGTACGCGAAGCTGAACGGGCGCAGGTCGTTGAAGCCTATCAGGACAGGATAGGTGAATTGGTCAGCGGGATCGTTAAACGAGTCGAACGCGGTAATGTTTACATTGACCTCGGTGGTAATGTTGAAGCCGTTATATCAAGGGAGCACCTGATACCACGTGAAGCTTTGAGGTCAGGTGACCGTGTTCGTGGTTATTTGTTTGATGTGCGAAGTGAAATCCGTGGTCCTCAGTTATTTGTTAGTCGCACCATGCCTCAGTTCTTGCTTGAATTATTCAAACTTGAAGTACCTGAAGTAGGGCAAGGCCTTATTGAAATTCTGGGTGCATCACGTGATCCGGGTTTGCGTGCGAAGATTGCAGTTAAATCAAACGATTCACGCATTGATCCGATTGGTGCTTGTGTAGGCATGCGTGGTTCACGTGTACAGACTGTATCGAATGAGCTTTCAAGCGAGCGTGTTGATATTATTTTGTGGGATGATAATCCTGCCCAATTTGTAATCAACGCCATGTCACCCGCAGAAGTGGTTTCCATCGTTGTTGATGAAGAATCGGAAAGTATGGATATCGCGGTTAGTGACGAGCAGCTATCCCAGGCGATAGGCCGAGGTGGTCAGAATGTCAAGCTGGCCAGTGAGCTAACTGGCTGGACGCTGAATGTCATGAGTGAATCCCAGGCCGAAGAAAAGACAGAAGGTGAACAGGAAAAGATTCAAAAGGTGTTCATGGAGCAACTGGATGTGGACGAAGAGATCGCCGCCATTCTCGCTCAGGAAGGCTTTTCCACTGTCGATGAAGTGGCCTATGTGCCTGCCAGTGAGTTACTTGAAATTGAAGAGTTTGATGAAGAGATCGTTGAGGAACTGCGAGGGCGTGCACGTGATGTGCTGTTGACCAAAGCGATTGTTGATGAAGAAAAGGTTGATACTTCATCCATGGAGCAGGGTCTGCTCGATTTGGAAGGAATGACAGAAGAGTTGGCCTATGCGTTAGCTGCCAAGGAAGTGATGACACTCGATGATCTTGCCGAGTTGGCTGTTGATGAATTGATTGAAATCATGGAAATGGATGAAGAGAGTGCGGGCAAGCTGATTATGGCTGCGCGTGCACATTGGTTTGAAGAAGAGCAAGGTTAATACCCGGAGAAGAACTAGATGTCAGATGTAACAGTAAAGCAATTTGCTGAAGTCGTTGGCGTTCCAGCGGACAAGCTGCTTACTCAGTTGAGTGAAGCAGGCCTGGACCTTAAAGGCGAGAGCGAATTGATTACAGACGAGCAGAAAATGCAGTTGCTGGATCATTTGCGTCTTAGTCACGGTAAGACTGAGTCAAAGAAAGAAGGTCCCAGAAAGATTACCTTGCGTCGTAAATCCAGAAGTGAATTACGTGTTACTGGTACTCAAGGAAAAAACAAAACGGTAAATGTGGAGGTCCGTAAAAAAAGGACCTATGTGAAACGTACCGATGTACTTGAGGAAGAAGAACGCCAGCAACAAGAAGAAGCCGAACGCCTGGCCGCAGAACAGGCAGCAGCAGAAGCTGCGGCCAAGCTTGAAGAAGATACGCGACTGAAGGCCGAAGAAGAGGCGCGTGAAAAGGCCGAGGAAGAGGCGCGTGAAAAGGCCGAGGATGAGGCGCGTAAAAAGGCTGAAGAGGAAGAAAAACTTCGCCTGGATATGGAAAAAGCCAAGGCTGAAGCACTTAAAAAGGAAGAGTCTGGCCAGAAACACGATAAAAAATCCGAGAAGCGATCAGATAAAAAGTCCAAACGTGGGGAAAGCAAGTCCACCCTGTACGGACGTAAGGAATTGCACGTATCCCAGAACAAGAGTGGACGTCGCAAGAAAAAGTCAAAAGGACATACAATTGCATCACAGACACAGGAGCACGGGTTTGAGAAGCCGGTTGCCCCGGTTGTTCGTGAAGTTAGTATACCTGAATCTATTACCGTAGCTGATCTGGCGCAGAAAATGTCTGTCAAGGCTGCTGAGGTGATCAAGGTCATGATGAATATGGGTAGCATGGTGACCATTAACCAGGTGCTTGATCAGGAAACGGCTTCCATAGTAGTTGAGGAAATGAGTCACAAGGTCAAACTCATCAGTGACGATGTTATTGAAGAAGAGTTGATTACAGTAGAAGAGACTGATGCACCTCTCGAACCACGCGCACCGGTTGTTACCATTATGGGTCACGTTGACCACGGAAAGACCTCACTGCTGGACTATATTCGTGAAAGCCGGGTTGCCTCAGGTGAGGCAGGTGGAATCACCCAGCATATTGGTGCATATCACGTAGACACTGACAAGGGTATGATCACCTTCCTTGATACACCCGGACATGCTGCATTTACAGCCATGCGTGCACGTGGCGCAAAATCGACTGACATTGTCATTATTGTGGTCGCAGCAGATGATGGTGTTATGCCACAAACAAAAGAATCCATTCAGCATGCCCGAGCCGGTGATGTGCCGATCATTATTGCGGTGAATAAAATCGACAAGGCTGAGGCTCAGCCGGACAGGGTAAAGCAGGAGCTTTCTCAGGAAGATGTCGTACCTGAAGACTGGGGTGGTGACATCATGTTTGTCAATGTGTCTGCACATACAGGCGAAGGCATTGAAGAACTGCTTGAGGCGGTATTGTTGCAGGCAGAAGTGCTGGAATTGAAAGCACCTGTTAAATCAAGTGCCAAAGGCGTGGTTATTGAGTCACGTCTGGATAAAGGGCGTGGTTCTGTTTCCAGTATCCTGGTACAGCAGGGGACACTGCGCAAAGGTGATATTTTAATTGCCGGAAATGAATACGGTCGAGTTCGAGCGATAATTGATGAAAACGGTAGACCCGTTGAAGAAGCAGGACCTTCCATACCGGTTGAGGTGCTGGGCCTGTCAGGTACACCGGATGCCGGTGATGAAGCTCTGGTTGTTTCTGATGAACGCAAGGCGAGAGAAGTAGCTGACCTGCGTCAGACTCGGGTACGTGAGGCCAGAATGGCCATGCAGCAGAAAGCCAAGCTGGATAACATGTTTTCGCAAATGGAAAGCGGCGATGTGAGTACCCTGAATATACTATTGAAAGCCGATGTACAGGGTTCCGTTGAGGCAATCAGTAATTCCTTGATTAAGCTATCAACAGACGAAGTCAAGGTAAATATTGTTGCCACCGGAGTGGGTGGAATTAACGAGTCGGATGTAAACCTGGCTTTGGCATCTGGTGCTGTTATCTTTGGTTTTAATGTTCGCGCTGATAATTCAGCCAAGCGTATGATAGAAGACGAAAGCATTGACCTGCACTACTTCAGTATCATTTACGATTTGATTGATGAAGTGAAAAGCGCGCTAACAGGAATGCTTGCACCGGAATTCAAGGAAGAGATTGTGGGACTTGCGGAAGTACGTGATGTATTCAGATCTTCAGCCTTGGGAGCAATTGCCGGATGTCTTGTTATTGACGGTGTTGTGAAGCGTAATAATCCGATACGTGTTCTGCGTGATAATGTCGTTATTTACGAAGGTGAACTTGAGTCCTTGCGACGTTTTAAGGATGACGCCAATGAAGTCAAGTCGGGTGTTGAATGTGGTATCGGCGTGAAGAACTACAATGACATCAAGGCAGGCGATCAAATAGAAGTCTTCGAACGTATTGAAGTTAAACGTGAGTTGTAACTTCTAAAAATATTCCGGGTAGATTATTTATCTAGCGGATAACATAGACTATGCCAAAAGAATTCAGTCGTACACGAAGAGTGGGTCTGCAAATCCAGCGTGATTTGGCAGACCTGATCCGAAGTCAGATAAAAGACCCCCGAATTGGAATGATTTCAGTCAATGCTGTGCAAGTGTCGCGCGACCTGGCGCATGCAAAAGTGTATATCACATCACTTGATGACAGCCATCGAGAAGAAACCCTGGATATTTTAAAAAAAGCCGCGGGCTTTTTACGGCATGAACTAGGCCAATTGATGACGACACGTGTTACACCCCAGCTGCATTTTTTTTACGATGAATCGATCGAGCGAGGTTCCAGGCTCACTGGCCTGATTGAAGATGCAGTTTCCAAAGACAAACAAAATAACGATGAAGATAATTAATACCTGGCAGGTTAGCAATGGCACGTAGACGTAAAAGAGGACGACCGATTGACGGTATAATCCTGTTGGATAAACCGGCAGGCCTTAGTTCCAACCAGGCCCTGCAAAAGGTAAAGAGCCTTTTTTTTGCTCAAAAGGCGGGCCATACAGGTAGCCTGGATCCACTTGCAACAGGTATGCTACCAATCTGTTTTGGAGAAGCGACAAAGGTTTCCGGTTACTTGCTGGATGCGGACAAGCGATACCAGTTGACTTGTCAACTGGGTGCGACAACCACTACCGGTGATGCTGAAGGTGAGATCATTAAACGTGCAGATGTCCCTGAGCTTGATGAGCACTCTATTGAGCCTGTTCTGCAACAGTTCGTAGGCACCATAGAACAGGTGCCGCCAATGTATTCTGCACTGAAGCATGAGGGTGAAAGGCTATATAATCTGGCGCGTCAAGGTATCGAGGTGGAACGTAAAGCCCGTACTGTGACTATTTATGAAATCCTGTTCAAGGGTTATAAAGACGGGAATCTCAAGCTTGAGGTCAGTTGTTCCAAGGGAACCTATATCCGTACACTGGTTGAGGATATAGGAGAGAAGCTGGGTTGTGGTGCCTATGTTACCGAACTCAGGCGTCTGACGGCAGGTCCGTTTCAGGACCCTGATAAGATGCTGACGCTTGAGCAATTACAGCAGGTCAGAGACGAAGATCGGGACAGATTGGATGCGTTTCTTATGCCCATTGATTCAGCCTTGATGCATTGGCCTGAGGTTCAGCTAAATGCGGATTTATCTTATTATCTGTTGCAGGGTCAGCCTGTACAGGTACCCAGAGCCCCTACAGCTGGTTGGGTGCGGGTCTACAATGCCGATCAGCAGGCCTTTCTTGGTATTGGTCAGATCGCGAGTGACGGCAAGGTTGCGCCCAAAAGACTGTTTCATGCCTCTCACTAAGGCAAGACTTCATATATATAAAGTAAGTGATTGATATATATAATCATTATATAAAATAATCACGTGTGTTTTGCAAGTTGATATGTCATATCTCAGCCTGCTTTTAAGTAATATCTGCAGGGTCAACAGGATGCCTTTTCCGTCCTTGTTGAACGTTATAAGGACTGCAAATCGCAGAATAGCTAACTACTTATCAATTAACCATTTTTTTACGCATTTGGCTTGTTACTTGGGTGTGTCAAAGGTAAAATACGCCGCTTGGTGTAAGTAGCAATTTAAAGATCTATCAGGAGTATATTTGTATGTTATCAGCTGAAGAAAAAACCAGTATTGTTGAAGAATACCGACTATCCAGTACCGACACAGGTTCACCGGAAGTACAGGTAGCCTTATTGACAACCAATATCAACAAACTGACTGGCCATTTTACAGAACATAAACATGATCATCATTCACGCCGTGGTTTATTACGCATGATCAACCAGCGCCGTAAATTGCTGGATTATGTGAAGAAAAAAGATGATCAACGTTATCAGGATCTGATTAAACGTCTGGGTCTGCGTCGATAATTTAATAATAATATTTATTCAAGGAACAACACGTGACTCCTATTAGAAAAGAATTTCAGTTCGGTAACCACGCAGTAAGCCTGGAAACAGCAGAAATCGCCCGACAGGCAAGCGCTGCAGTAATGGTTAATATTGAAGATACCGTTGTCATGGTGACAGTGGTAGGACAAAAAGAAGCCCAGCCAGGGCGCGACTTTTTTCCCTTAACCGTTAACTACCAAGAAAAAACATATGCAGCTGGTAAAATACCTGGCAGTTTTTTCAAACGAGAAGGGCGCCCAAGCGAGGCAGAAACACTTACATCACGATTGATAGATCGTCCTCTCCGCCCACTGTTCCCTAAAGGTTACACCAATGAAGTACAGGTTATCTGTACAGTCATGTCCCTGAATAGCGAAATAGAAACCGAAGTACCTTCGATGATCGGTGCCTCAGCAGCCCTTGCCATCTCTGGTCTGCCATTTAACGGCCCCGTGGGTGTTGCACGTGTTGGTTATGCCAATGGCGAATACATCCTCAACCCAACAACTACTGAAATGGAAACATCCGAGCTGGACCTGATGGTTGCGGGTACAGAACATGCGGTACTCATGGTTGAATCTGAAGCACAGGAACTGTCAGAAGATGTCATGCTGGGTTCAGTATTATTTGGTCACGAGCAATCACAAACAGTTGTACAGGCCATTAAAGAGTTTGCTGAGGAAGTTGGTGCAAGTACTCCGGAGTACGAAGCACCAGCCACTAACGATGCGCTTAACAAGGCAGTGGCTGACGCCTGTCATGCAGACCTTGATGCGGCATACCAGATATCAGAAAAAATGGCTCGATATGATCGTGTTGGCGAAATTCGTAACGCTGTTGTTGAACAGTTGGTTACGGATGCAGAAGGCTCACCTTCCGAGGCTGAAGTACAGGGTGCCTTTGGCAAACTGGAAAAAACCATCGTTCGTGGGCGCATCATTGATGGCAAGCCACGTATAGATGGACGCGATAACAGTACTGTCCGCAATATTGCAGTGCGCACAGGTGTATTACCCCGAACACATGGCTCCGCCCTGTTTACACGTGGTGAGACACAGGCACTGGTTGTAACAACACTGGGTACTACCAAAGACGCTCAAATTATCGATGACCTGAAAGGTTCATATCGATCCAATTTCATGTTGCATTATAACTTCCCGCCATTCTGTGTTGGTGAAACCGGTATGGTAGGTAGCCCAAAACGTCGTGAGATCGGTCATGGCCGCCTTGCCAAACGTGGCGTCATGGCTGTTATGCCTACTATTGAAGATTTCCCATATGCCATTCGCGTGGTTTCAGAAATCACTGAATCGAATGGATCCAGTTCCATGGCTTCTGTGTGTGGTACCAGCCTGTCATTGATGGATGCCGGCGTACCTATCAAGGCACCGGTTGCCGGTGTTGCTATGGGCCTGATCAAGGAAGGCGACAAGTTTGCTGTATTAACCGATATCCTGGGTGATGAAGATCATCTAGGTGACATGGACTTCAAGGTTGCAGGTACCCGCAATGGTATCAATGCATTGCAAATGGATATCAAGATTGATGGCATCACCAAGGAGATCATGGAGCAGGCGCTGGCACAAGCCAAAGACGGCCGCATGTATATCCTGGATGAAATGGGCAAGGCAATTGATTCACACCGTGAAGAGATGTCAGCTTTCGCTCCAAGAATCATTAGCTTCAGCATTAATCCTGACAAGATTCGTGATGTCATAGGTAAAGGCGGTGCCACGATTCGCCAGATCACTGAAGAAACAGGTGCTTCTATTGATATCACCGATGATGGTGTCGTCAAGGTAGCTTGTGTTGATAAGGCGGCCGGTGATGATGCACGGGCCCGTATAGAACTGATTACGGCCGACGTTGAAGTAGGCAAGGTCTATGAAGGCAAGGTTGCCAAACTTATGGACTTTGGTGCATTCGTCAACATCCTTCCTGGCAAGGATGGTCTGGTACATATCTCGCAAATCTGTGAAGAGCGTGTCGAGAAGGTTAGCGATAAGTTGACTGAAGGCGATATGATCCAGGTTAAGGTGCTGGAAGTTGACAAGCAAGGGCGTATACGTCTGAGTATGAAGGCTGTATAAGGTGTAAGCCTAACGTCAAGCTGGACATAAAAAAGGGCCTCATTGAGGCCCTTTTTTGTTGTGTGCACTCTATGCTAAGGTCAGACCATTATTCACAGGATTATGGCCCATGCTGACTAAATATAACGATATAAAGCCCTTTATCACCAAGGACGGTTCGACCATTCGAGAGTTGATGCACCCTGATCAGCATGCCAATAAAAACCAGAGTCTGGCTGAGGCAGAGATTCCTGCTGGCGTTAAAACCGAACTGCATTTACATCGTTCATCCGAGGAGATTTATTATGTCGTTCAGGGTAGTGGCATGATGACATTGGGTATGAAAATATTTGAGATTGTTGTCGGAGACAGTATCCTGATCCCGCCATTGACAGCACATTGCGTTGAAAACACAGGAGAGGGTGATTTGCGAATACTGTGTGCCTGTTCGCCCGCGTATTCACATACAGATACGGAGTTACTGGATGAGTAGCCTGGAGCATGATGCGGTCAACAAAGATACCCGTATCTGTTTTGTTGGCGATTCATTCGTGAATGGAACCTGTGACCCGGATCACCTGGGCTGGGCAGGGCGTATTTGTGCAGAGTCTGCAAAGCCCGGACAGGTGATCACCTGTTACAACCTGGGAGTAAGGGGCGATACCTCTGTAGATATTTCCAGTAGATGGAAGTCCGAATGTACAAGAAGATTTACCGATGTCTCTGACAACAGGCTGGTTTTTTCATATGGCGTAAATGATTGCGTACTTGTGAATGGTCAACGCCGAGTTCCTGTATCGGACAGCCTTGCCTATAGTGAGAATACCTTGCGAGAGGCTGCCAGTTTGTATGAGGTTGTGTTTATAGGCTCGCCACCGATAGACGATGAATCGCAGAACCAATCGATAGCCGAGCTGGACAGGGCGTTACAACAACTCTGCGATACCCTGGATATACCCTGTTTGTCGTTGTTTGATTACCTGCATTCACAGCCGGCCTGGATGCAGGAAGTCGCAGCCAATGATGGTGCCCACCCCGGCAAAGGTGGCTATCGATTGATTGCAGATTATATAATGGATTGGGAAGGCTGGAATGTATAAGTTATACGGGCCACTGCGACCCGTATAACAGCTTACTGGTTTGCCCGGTTCTCTACCAAGTCATGCACCACGGCCGGATCAGCCAGAGTAGAAGTGTCTCCCAGATTATCGACATCATTTTCAGCGATCTTTCTTAGAATGCGTCGCATGATCTTGCCGGAACGTGTTTTCGGCAGGCCGGGTGCCCATTGAATAATATCCGGTTTGGCGATCGGGCCAATCTCGGAACGCACCAGATTGAATAACTCGGTTTGCAGGGCTTCGCTCGGCTCTACACCAATAACAGGGGTGACATAGGCATAGATCCCTTGACCTTTTATATCATGCGGGTAGCCGACGACAGCCGCTTCAGCGATGGCCTCATGCAGGACCAGGGCACTTTCAACTTCGGCAGTCCCCATACGGTGTCCTGATACATTCAACACGTCATCCATGCGGCCGGTGATCCAGTAATAACCATCTTTATCGCGTTTGGCGCCATCTCCGCTGAAATAATAGCCAGGGTAAGTCTTGAAGTAGGTGTCGATAAAACGCTGATGGTCACCATAGACGCTACGCATTTGACCGGGCCATGGAAGGGTCATGACTAATGCGCCTTCAGCCTCGCCTTCACCTTCAATGATCTTGTTGGTATTGGTATCGATGATGCCGGGCATAATGCCAAAAAAGGGACGGGTCGCAGAACCGGGTTTGAGCTTGGTTGCACCGGGCAGTGGTGTCAGCAGGTGGCCTCCTGTTTCTGTTTGCCACCAGGTGTCAACAATCGGACAGCGTGCATCTCCAACCACGTTGTAATACCATTCCCAGGCTTCCGGGTTGATCGGTTCGCCGACAGTTCCCAGGATACGCAGGCTTTTGCGAGAAGTCTTTTTAACCGGCTCGTCACCTTCGCGCATGAGCGCCCGTATTGCCGTAGGTGCAGTGTAAAATACAGTGACCTGATGTTTGTCGACAGATTTCCAGAAGCGGGACGCATCCGGGTAATTGGGGACGCCTTCAAAAAATACAGTGGTCAGGCCGTTTGCCAGCGGTCCGTACAGCAGGTAGCTGTGTCCGGTGACCCAGCCAACATCGGCAGTACACCAGAATATGTCGTCCTCATGCAGGTCGAAGGTATATTTGGTTGTTATGGCGGCATACAATAAATACCCGCCAGTCGTGTGTAACACCCCTTTGGGCTTACCGGTAGAGCCGGATGTATACAGGATAAACATCGGATCTTCGGCATCCATTTCTTCGGGTGGACAATCAGCTGAAGCCTCTGACATCGCTTCGTGGTACCAGATGTCACGCCCATCATGCCACTCTATTTCTCCACCAGTACGTTTTACCGTAACAACCGTATGTACATTCGGACAGGATTCGGCCGCCTTGTCGGTATTGGCCTTGAGGGGAACGCCTTTGCCGCCACGTATACCTTCATCCGCAGTAATAATGACCTGGCAGTCAGAATCCAGAATGCGGTCTTTCAATGATTCGGGTGAGAAGCCACCAAATACGACCGAGTGTACGGCGCCAATGCGCGTACAGGCGAGCATGGCGTAACCGGCCTCTGGAATCATTGGCATGTAAATACAAACGCGGTCACCTTTTTTTACGCCACGGGATTTCAGAACATTAGCAAACTTGCTGACCTGCTCATGTAACTCACGGAAGGTGATGTTTTTATCGTCTTCCAGTTCATCACCTTCCCAGATGATAGCGACCTTGTCGGCATGCTTTTCCAGGTGGCGGTCAATGCAGTTATAACTGACATTCAGCTTGCCGCCTTCAAACCATTTGATGTGCAGGTCTTTTTCATCGTAGCTCCAGTCAAGAACGGTATCCCATGGCTTGTTCCAGGAGAGAAACTCATTGGCCTGTTCTGCCCAGAAGGCCTCAGGGTCCTGTATCGAACGCTGATACATTTCCTGGTAAAGGCTTTCAGTGATGAAGGCATGATCTGCAATATTGGCTGGAATATCATAGAGCTTGTCTGCCATGGGTGACTCCTGCTGGTTATTGGTTTTTTTCAAACATGGTAATAGTGACATTTTGCTTGAATGCCATGCTTGTAGCAATGTTTTTTATCAACTAAACGGCCTTGCCAAACAGCCGTTGCCACCAGCGACGACGGTTGCCGGGGCCGGGTAGTGCAGTGGGCAGGTCACACGGTAAAATCTTGCTGATTATCCAGCCTGGCAATGGTGGATTATCACTGAACCCGCAAGTAACCCCCAGGTTGTTAGGGTCAAATATTTTAATAAATTCAGGGGCTTGCTTGTTGTCCACATAGACTATGCCACAATAGTCTTCCTTGTGTTCGTGACGTAACAGCTTGTCTATTTCCTTGATAAACAGCTCCGCATCAAGGGCGTTTGCCGGTTCTGTCGGTGGCGGTTCACCGACAGCATAAATGTACCAGCCGGACAGTTCGGAAGACAGTAACGTTGCCCACAATTCGTCTAGCTGAGGCCAACGTAGTAGACCGGTAAAACTGCCTCTAAAAGCGCTTACAAATGGATCAGTTGTTTGCATCTGTGTTACCTGTTTCAGGAATACTCGTTTGTTTGACTACCATTTGTAGTTGCCAGTTCATTTTGGCCCAGTCCCAGATATCATTTAATTTGTGTTTCCTCAGGGAAGCAGGGGGATTCTGATTCAGGTAACTGAGTGCTTGGTAAAGCGACTCTGGCAGGTGTTGTTTATTGATAGGTTTTGCAAGGTTTTGTTTGCTGAGCTTGTCGCCAAATTTGTTCACGAGTACCGGGATATGGGCATACTCGGGAGTGGTATAGCCGAGTAGATGTTGCAGGTATATTTGCCTCGAGGTTGAATCAAGCAGGTCACAACCACGTACGACCTGTGTCACCTTTTGCATGGCATCGTCTACAACAACAGCAAGTTGATAGGCAATCTGTCCATCCGCACGTTTGATGACAAAGTCTCCAACATCTCTGTTCAGGTTTTGATCTATTGTGCCCTGAATCAGGTCAGTGAAGGTAATCCCGGATGAATCTGTTTTTATCCTGATGGATCGTGCCGTTTTGTTTTCAGGTAAGCCATTACGGCACGTACCGGGATAGCGGAGTCCCATTGGCGTATATTGGCCAGCCTGGGAGATGTCACTTCGGCTGCATGCACACGGGTAACTGAGCCGGGCATGTTTAAGCTGTTGCAGAACCTGTTCGTAGTCCACCGTGCGCTGACTCTGAAATATAACCTCTTGATCCCATTCAAAGCCACAGGCTTCAAGTGTGTTCATAATATCAATAGAAGCGCCAGCTATTTCACGAGGAGGATCCAGGTCTTCTATGCGTAGCAACCATTGACCATTATTTGATCTGGCTTGTAAAAAGCTGGCAACTGCGGCTACGAGTGAGCCCATGTGTAATGGCCCGGTCGGAGAGGGTGCAAAGCGTCCGATATATTCCATCAGATTACATTACCTCCGCGAAATAAGTACTTCCATGTACAAATCGCTCTCGGCCATCCGTGGCCTCCGCGAAATAAGTACTTCCATGTACAAAAAAAGCGCATAGCGGGCCGGGGCCATCTATGCGCTTTTGCGAAAACACCTGGTTTGTTTACCCGCGGGTTTTTTCCCTGATCTCATCCAGTGTTTTACAGTCTATGCATTGTGTCGCGGTAGGTCTGGCTTCCAGGCGACGTACACCGATCTCGACACCGCATGATTCGCAATAGCCGTATTCGTCGGTGTCGAGGAGAGCGATTGACTCATCTATTTTCTTGATCAATTTACGTTCCCTGTCCCGTGTTCTGAGTTCAAGACTGAATTCTGACTCCTGGGTGGCACGATCGTTAGGGTCAGGGAAATTGGCAGCCTCATCCTGCATATGATGAACCGTACGATCCACCTCCTGCATCAGTTCCATTTTCCATGCTCTGAGTAGTTGACGAAAGTGTTGAATCTGTTCTTCATTCATATACTCTTCGTCAGTTTTCAACTTGTATGTCTCAAAGCCTTCTACCGGAGTGGAATGTTTTGAATTGCTTTTAACGCCTGTTGCCAGTGTACCCTTGGTTTTAATGACGGCTGCTTTTTTTCTAGCCGGTTTTTTAACCGCGGCCTTTTTCGCAGGAGCCTTTTTAGCGGCTACCTTTTTCTTTGGTGCTGCCTTTTTCTTCGGTGCGGCCTTTTTAGCAGCTACCTTTTTCTTCGGTGCAGCCTTTTTAGCAGCTACCTTCTTCTTCGGTGCAGCCTTTTTAGCAGCCGCCTTTTTCTTTGGTGCTGCCTTTTTCTTCGGCGCGGCCTTTTTAGCAGCTACCTTCTTCTTCGGTGCAGCCTTTTTAGCAGCAACTTTTTTCTTAGGCGCTGCTTTTTTAGTAGCGGTTTTTTTGGTTGTTGCTTTCTTTGCAGTGGCTTTTTTAGAGCTTGACTTCTTTTTTGCTGTAGGCATTAACGACCTCACCCTGAGTCCATATGTACGAGAAACATGCTTTATTACCAGAATACAACTATTGCTGCAAGGATTAACTTAGCAAAATAATGACTCCATCATATGAAAATATATTAAAATAGATTAAAATCAATAAGATAGAATATTATCATGTAAATTGTTTTTTGTCATGCCAAATAGGGCTTTATCTTTATCAGATACAGCTTTAAGTTAGTCATAATTTATAAAACAGAGAGTAGAAGAAAGTGATGAGAGATCTAAAAGCCCTTATTTTTGACGTTGATGGCACCCTCGCGGATACGGAAAAAGACGGACATCGGGTTGCTTTTAACCGGGCATTTGAACATGCGGGACTGGACTGGAACTGGTCTGTCGATTTATATGAGAAATTATTGAAGATAACCGGAGGAAAGGAACGCATACGTTACTATCTCGATGACTTTCACAAGGAATTCAAACGGCCATCAGATCTTGATGAATTTATTGCAGGATTGCATGCAAGCAAAACGACATTTTTTACACAAATGTTGTCTGAAGGTGTGATCCCACTCAGACCGGGTGTGAAGAGATTGATCAATGAAGCAAGAAAGTCAGGCCTGCGACTTGCCATAGCAACAACAACGACACCTGCGAACGTATCTTCCCTGCTTTCACATGCGCTCGATAAAGATGCAGAGAGCTGGTTCGAAGTAATCGCGGCCGGTGACATTGTTCCGGCTAAAAAACCAGCCCCGGACATCTATACCTATGCGTTAAAAGAACTGGGGCTTGATGCCGGTGAATGCCTGGCGTTTGAAGATTCGCATAACGGTATTCTTTCCTCAAGAGGGTCTGACCTGGCTACTATCATTACGATAAATGATTATACGCGCGAGCACGATTTTACAGGTGCGGCGATAGTGCTCGATACCATGGGTGAACCTGACAGTGCATTCAAAGTTATCGCGGGAATGCAGACGGACGCAACTTATCTGGACGTGAAGTTGTTGCAGGAAATTCATGCATGGTCAGTTAAACAGGCTTAAGGCAATGAAAAAAAGCGCAAAACACATGCAACAAATACAGCCATTCAGAGTGATGGCATTGCTGGCAGAAGCAAAGGCGCTTGAAAAAAGTGGACGCTCGATTATTCATATGGAAGTCGGTGAGCCGGATTTTATAACACCTGCCCCTGTTATCGAGGCGGGTATTCATTCACTGAAGCAGGGTAAAACGCACTATACACCGGCTACAGGAGAGCCGGATTTGAGACAAGCGATCAGCCGGTATTATCAAGAGCTATTCAATATAGATGTCCCGTCTGCACGCATAATAATTACCCCGGGGGCCTCGGGTGCCTTGCAGTTGGCCTTGAGTGTTTTGATAGACCCGGGCGACAAGGTTATCATGGCTGACCCAGGTTACCCTTGTAACCGGAACTTTGTTTACCTGTTAGGTGGTTTACCACAGATGATCAATGTCGGAGTGGAAACGCAATTTCAGATCACGGCTGAGTTATTACAGCAACATTGGCAAGAATCTACCCGGGCAGTTATTCTGGCCTCTCCATCGAACCCCACGGGCACCCTGATCAGTAAACAGGAAATGCAGGCCATTCTCACTTTTGTTGAGCAACAAAATGGCATGGTGATTATGGATGAAATTTACCAGGGTTTGACCTATGGCACTCGAGCGTATAGTGCCCTGGAGTTTTCAGATAATCTGTTTGTCATTAACAGCTTCTCGAAATATTTTGGCATGACGGGATGGCGGGTAGGTTGGATTGTTGCACCTGATGATTATATTTCTGACCTCGATAAACTCGCACAAAACCTGTTTCTGGCCGCGGCTACTACCTCACAGCAGGCGGCTATTGCCGCACTTGAACCTGAGGCACTGACAATACTTGATGAGAGGCGAAATGAATTCCGGCAGCGTCGTGATTATCTGATTCCGGAATTAAAGGCCATGGGGTTTATTATCGAAGTAGTGCCCGAAGGCGCATTTTATATATACGCCGACTGTTCAGCCATAACCGATGACAGCTTTCAGTTTTGCCATGATGTATTACATGAAGCAGGAGTAGCCATTACGCCGGGCCTTGATTTTGGATCGAATCAACCGGAAAGGTATGTGCGATTTGCCTACACTACCAATATTGAAAAACTAGGGCAGGCGGTTACCAGACTAAAACAATACCTGCATGGCAGGGAAAAATGAAAAAAATATTCTTTCTTTTTCTGGTGTTGTTTTTGCAATCCTGTACAGAGGAACAGTTATATGAAACCGGCAATAAAACACTTCATGGCAAGACCCTCAAGGTTGAGATAGTCGCACATGGCCTGACAAAGGTTGATAATCTTTACCTCGGAGACAACGACAGTTTGTATGCAACATTGGAACGCTCCAGGTCACGAGGTGAGTTGGTTAGTATCGTTGACGGCAAAACAAAGACCTTATTGTCTCAATTAGATCGACCTGATGGCCTGGCTGGTAAGGGTCGCTACCTGTTTGTCACCGAAGAGGTTCACAGTGGTCGTATTATCCGTTATGACTTGCAGACCGGGAACACTCAAGTTGTTCTCCGGGACTTGCGAATGCCTGAGGGTATCGATTTGTTTATAAACGGTGATCTGGCCATTACGGAAGATGTTGCTAATGGACGTTTACTCAGGTTGGGGCAAACCGTGAAGCCCCAGGTCTTGCTTGATAATCTGGCGCGTCCTGAGGGGCTGTGCATTGACCATAAGGGCACGGTTTTTGTCGCTCTGACAGGTTCAGGTGAAATCATTTCCTATCAACAAGGCAAGCGCCGCGTTATATACAAGGGCCTGTCTGAGCCAGACCAGGTAGAATGCGCAGCCGATGGTTCGCTATGGATAACAGAAGATCAGGATCCTGGCAGATTGTTACGCCTGGAGAATGGTGTACTTGAGGTGCTTATGTCTGGTTTGAGTTCACCGCAGGGTATTGCATTTCATACGGATGGAAGCGTCTATATCGCTGAGCAAGGGAAGGACAGGATAATCAGGTTATCCTGGCATTAATAGCGGTGAACGTGGAAGAGTATATTGATACTACACTCTGACGTTGGCAGAGGTGTTCAGGGATCCACGCCCACCGCGTAACTGTGTTACTTGTCAATTTACCGGAAGCATGACGAGCCTTTAACTGAGGCATATCCAGATTGATTGTGAAGTCCATGTCTGGTTTATCAATTGTCATATCCGAAATGCCTTCTTTCTTTTGTGGTTAGCACGCCACGATATTCCTGGTTAAATAATAGTCCAAAAAATCAGGAAAGCGAATTGATCTCGGTTAGTCAATAACGGGGATAACTCACTTTATTTTTGTGTAGTTGGTTTGTTCACGTGGTTAGTGGTTGAAGCCGTGCCTTGCGAGTAGTGCGGCTCCGTAAGAAGCCTGATGGTGGTCGGCCTGTATGGTAGGAACCCCCAGTGTATTTTGCCTGATGCGTTCCCATGCCTTATTTTTCGAACCGCCGCCGGTGGTCAATACCTTGTTCGGGTAGGGGCAGCCCAGTTTGTGTAGCAGGTCGTAACCCTGTTTTTCGATATGTGCGATGCCTTCGAGCATGCCCTGGAAAATAACGGCTCTTTGAGCAGGCGTGTCTGGCAGCTTGTCGGGAAGTCTGGGTTGAAATTCGGCGTCTGCTATAGGAAAGCGTTCTCCTGCGTCGGGCAAGGGGTAGAAATCCAGCCCCGTTGTTTGTTCTGGTCTGAGTAGTTCACTTAGTTGTTCCATCTCAGCTACTGAAAAGTATTTTAATAATGCACTGCCGCCACTATTGGACGCCCCTCCAGCGAGCCAGCGCCCCAGAATACGGTGGCTGTATACGCCATGCTGGCTGCAAAAGACGGGGGAACTGGAGATGATCTTTGTAACCAGTGTAGAGCCTAGGCAAGTCATGGCATCGCCTGGATTCTCTGCACCGCAGGCCAGGAAGGCCGCCGTGCTGTCGGTTGTTCCGGCAATGATACAGGTATCGCTCGATAGACCAAATTGCCGGGCAACTGTCTTGTCAATGCTTGCCAGCTTTTTCCCCGGTTCGTGAACAACCGGCAAGATATCCATGTTAAATCCGAGTGATTTTATCCACTCGGGCCAGCATTGGTTGACCGGGTCATAACCTAATTTGAGGCAGTTGTTCTCATCACTGTGTCCAACCTTTCCTGTCAACATAGCTGTCAGCCAGTCAGACTGGTGTACAGCGTGGCGTGCCGCCGGGTAGTGGCTGATGAGATACAGTAATTTTGCCAGGCTGGAACTGGCCCCTTGGGCCGCACAGTCCCGAGGGGCATGTTGATCAATCATTTCAGACTGTTCGTGTGAACGGCTGTCGTTGTACATCAAGGCGGGAGATAACGGGCTGCCCGTTCCGTCCGCCAGCAGCAAGGTTGATGAGGTACCATCTATGCAAATAGACCTGATACTTTTCAGGTTATTCTCTGGTATGCCTTTGTGTAGCAATGCTTGTAATGCATTCCACCAGCTATGCGGGTTCTGTTCATAAACCCCCGGTTTGCCTGTCTTGGTAACAGGGGTGGGGATGACGTGCTCTGCAACAACATCCCTCTGATCATTGATCACGGAAGCCCGGCAACCGGAAGTTCCAAAGTCTATGCCCAGGTACAGGGTGTCCATATATGGCTTACGATAGTTGCACGGGTGCCTGGGGTTGCCAGTTGCTGGCCCGGTGTTCAGCAACAACCGTGGTATAGATCCCGCCGCGTACATTAAATTCAGCGGTGATCCGCATAAATCTTGGCTCACATGCGGCGACCATATCCTTCAATATCTGGTTGGTTACCTCCTCATGAAAAGCGCCTTCATCGCGGAAGGACCAGATATACATCTTTAACGCCTTCAGTTCGATACAGGATTTGTCCGGTATGTACTCTACATTGATTGTCGCGAAATCAGGTTGCCCTGTTTTTGGACATAAACAACTGAATTCGGGTATTTCGATCCGGATGGTGTAATCAGGCTCAAGTTTAGGATTTTCAAAGGTTTCTAGTTCTTTGCTGGGTTTCGTGCTCATTTATTTCATATTCCTGTAAAAATAAGGCTTAGTGTTGAAGGCAAAATACTTTACACTAAACACAAATCAATCGACACTGTGTGGCTTGATAAAAATCATTGAAAAATCACGAAATTAACAAAGAAACTTAATAAATACATGCGCTTAGATAAAATTAAAATAGCCGGATTCAAATCCTTCGTCGATCCGACGACCGTTCACATTACCAGCAACCTGACCGGCGTAGTTGGCCCCAATGGTTGCGGGAAGTCCAATATCATCGATGCTGTGCGCTGGGTGATGGGTGAAAGCTCAGCCAAGCACCTGCGTGGTGAATCCATGGCAGATGTCATCTTCAATGGCTCGACCAGCCGTAAACCGGTAGGTCAGGCAACGATCGAGCTTATTTTCGATAATTCAGATGGCACACTGGGTGGGCAATATGCCTCATTCAGCGAAATCTCCATAAAAAGACAGGTGACAAGAGATGGTTTGTCACATTATTTCCTGAATGGCGCACGCTGCCGACGTCGCGATGTGACCGATATCTTCCTCGGCACTGGTCTGGGCCCGCGCAGTTATTCGATCATCGAGCAGGGTATGATATCCCGTTTGATCGAGGCCAAACCAGAAGAGCTACGTGTCTTTTTTGAAGAAGCGGCCGGGATTTCCAAATACAAGGAACGACGACGTGAAACCGAAAATCGCATCAAGCATACCCGCGAAAACCTTGATCGACTGAACGATCTGAGGGAAGAAATCGATAAACAATTACAGCATCTGAACCGCCAGGCAAAAACGGCTGAAAAATACAAGGTGTTTAAAGCTGAGGAACGCCAGCGCAAGGCCGAATTGCTGGCACTACGCTTGCGACAACTGGATCAGGAAGCGGTGACACAACAGAAAATCATCAGCGAAAGGGAAACGGCTCTGGAAGCCGCCAAGTCGGCCCAGCAATCCATCGAGACCGAGATGGAAAAAGAGCGTGACCTGCATATTGAAGCCAATGACAGTTTTAACCAGGTGCAGAAAAGATATTATGGCCTGGGAAGTGATATTGCCCGTGACGAGCAGGCAATTCAACATGCCCGCGAAATGCAGAAAACACAAAATGCTGACCTGGAAAATATCGAGAATAGTTGCAGTGATATGCAGCAGCATATCGAAGCAGACGACAGGCAGATTGCCGAACTCAGTCAGGGCCT
>Ga0316207_10002187_pt1 | contig 20887 bp, 18 predicted proteins | sample 6weekpyrite_MG_FD_204943 | JGI IMG/M metagenome (GOLD analysis project Ga0316207, IMG submission 204943) | Microbial mat bacterial communities from mineral coupon in-situ incubated in ocean water Damariscotta River, Maine, United States -... | ecosystem: Environmental > Aquatic > Marine >...
GTCTGAAATGTCTACAATAATTGGCTCTAAGAATTCGTGATACTTCCTAAAGATTCTTCCAGTAACTTGATCCATCTGGTTTTCAGATCCTAATTTCATTGGATTTGGTCCACCATTAACAGTTGCAAAAATTAATGTATTTAACTTCGGATTATCAAATCCTTCTGAAACTAAAGAAAGTGTTGCGAAAATTACATCGCTCCCAAGAGATTTCTCTCTATCCGCCTGTTTCGTTCTTCCAATATAAAGTGATGAACTGTAAATACCAGAAAATAATGAATCAAATGTTGCTTTCAAGTATTCAAGATGTGCAACACGTTCACTCAAAACTAAAATGTGTCTTTTCTCATTCGGATACTTTGGATCTAACTGTTTAAGATACTTTGAAATTAAATAAGTAATAAAGTCATTTCTTTCTTTGTTCTTTGTAATCTCTGTAATCATCAAAGGAATATTTTTCTCTCCCATTACATTCGTCAATACTTTATCAAAACCTGTTCCTTGACCTGTATATTTATATACAACTGCACTTGGTGTCAGTCCTTTGGATTTCTGTGAAACTGCAAAAAGAACTTCTCCAAGATGCCACTTGAATACTTTAGTAAGTCCATCAGGTCTATCTGGTGTAGCTGAAAGCCCAAGTCTATACTTTGTTCCTAATTTAAAAAGTGCTCTAGAGAAAACTTCAGATCCTGTGTGATGGCATTCATCAACAAGTGTAAGCCCAAAGGATTCGAAAGTATTTAATGGATAGTCTCTTTGAGAAATTGTCTGTAACATTCCGATTACAATATCTTTATTTTCAATGTCAAAAACTTTTCCTTGGATTTTACCAATTCTTGCAGTTGGAAGAAATTCTTTGATTCTATCAATCCATTGTTCCATTAAAAATTCTTTGTGTACAAGTACAATTGTTTTCCTCTTTAGTTTGGAAATGAGAAACAAACTAATCGTTGTCTTACCGAATCCAGCTGCCAATGCTAAAATTCCTCCTCTTTTTAATGGGTTTTTAAATGCTTTTCTTGTAATTCTAACAGGTTCTTCTTGGTTTTCTCTAAGTGTTCCAGTGAATTTTACTTTGATCTTGTCGCCTTCAGGTGTGTTGTCAACAGGGACACAACCTGAAATGAATTCTTTTACACCGAACCACTTTGGAATGTACAACTTTTTATCATTCTCAGCATAAATATTGAAAGAACTTACTTTAGCATATTTATTTGAAACAATTGGTTTAACAGTTAACTTTGTTTTGAGGTCTCGGATGATATCAGGAAATGTTGTGTTCTTAATAATAATGAATCCTCTTTGATTAACATATGACATTTAATTATAAAGATAAAAGAAGTTTTTTCAATTAAAAGTACTGCGTAAAAAAACCCAACTTACTGTTGGGGTTTTAAAACTCAAAAAGTTCCATTGTTTCTGCAATTTCTTTATCTTTTTTGTCTCGGATTTTATCTAAAATCTCTTTTCTTTTAATGGCTTCGTTTCTCTTTTTAATGGCTTCGTTTCTCTTTTTAATGGCTTCAAACATACTTTTTTTATGTTCTTCAATTTGTTTTAGAATAGTATGACAATTACATGATTCACATTCTTCAATTTCAAGTTTACATTTACAATTTCCACAAATTTCAATTTCAGAAACGAATTCTTCTTCTGGTTCTGAGTCCGAGCTCATATCAGAATTACTTGAAACTTTTCAATTGTTGTTAGTTTTCAATTTCTATTAGTTTTGAGTTTGTCGTAAACAGTTGTATAAACAATATTTACAAGGATTGGTGCGGAAAATCCGGCGATAAAAGTTGGAAGGAAGTTTACTCTTTTCATTTAATATTTCCTTTCTCGAAAGAAAATCTAGATTTTAAATACGTCGTATTTAAAATAGTAAATGATTTATTCAACTTTCAATTTCTCTTCTTTCTTTATTGTAAATAACATTGTAATTCGGATGTTTCTTTAGTTTTAGCAAACTTTTTGGTGTTAGAGATAAACAACGATAGTAATCATTCATAATTGTATAAACGTCAACTTTTCCTTGTCTGTATTCAACAGAATGGAAAGAAGAATGAACAAGTGAAATCTTTTCTTTGGGAATAAGAAGATCTTGTGGAGACATTTCAAATAATTCTCTAATGTAGTTCATCTGTAAAATGATTTCATAGAATGATTTGTACATGAAAGTAATAAATTGTCTTGAAAGACTGCTTTCTTCTTTTAAAAATTCTTGGTCTTGGGAAAGCCATTCTCTAAATTCAGAATACAAGGGTTGTCTTTCTAAAATTCCTTTTCTATGGGAAACACAGTAACCATCTTTTGTACTTTCTTCTTTACATAAAACACAAGTGTTTGTCATCTTAAAAAAAAGAAGAAGTAATAAAATTTCATTTTTAGACTAAGAAAAGTTTAATCTTTCAAAGAAAGATTAACCTAGTGGCCCTAACTATTGTTAGGGTTACAAGCAGCGCTTGTCCTCGCTGCCCTCGGAGATCCATAAGAGCGCTCATCGCTCTTAAAAGTTTAGACCTCAATATCAATAAATGAAGAAACTTGTAAATCAAACATCGCAAAACCATTGATTTGTTTTGACTCAAATACGCATCTTAGAAAATTACCTTTCTTCACTTTAATATCAAGATCTTTAATTGTAAATATACAACTTTGTTTAGTTTCTCTATAACCACTTGAACTTGATTTATTTTCAAGAGTAATTGTACCTTTTTGTTTATAAATATTAATTTGATCATTATCTAACCGCAGTTCTGTACGACAACCAACTTCAATCTCAAAACAACAAATCATATAATCGATTAGTTTATTAGGACTAAACCCAAAATCAGTGTTTATGAATCCTGGAAAGTTTTTAAATACAATATATAAATTCTTTAATTTGTAATTACTTTCGACCCGTTGATCATGTAATACAATTCTACGATTCGGACCAAACATTCCAGAAACACATAAACTTTTTTGACTTTCTTTTTTTATTGAAAGATTGTTCTCAATTCCATAGAAATCTAATTCAGAAATGAAAAATTCATCTGGGTTTCCATTGTATCTATTATTCAGAAAGTCGAGAACATTTGCAAAAAGAACAGGACTTCTATCAACATTTACTTCTTCATTTTCGTTAAAGTTTTCTGTTAAACAACAATCAAAGAAATCACTTGAATTCTTCAAAAGATCAAATGAAACTTTGAATAATTGTCCACCAACATTAAGCTTTACCTTTTTCATCCTTTTCTGATTCCAGATTTTTATCTTTTAACTTCATTTTTTTCTTTTGGGGAATTTTTGTTATTTATTTGATAATTTAAAATATTTTAGATACAACGTAAGCTAAACGCAAGCGTCTTCGCTAAGTTTATCTAAAATCTAGATTCTAAACCTTTGGTTTTAGAATAATTCTTATCAAAGATAAGAATTTCCTTTCGAGAAAGGAAATATTTCTTTCTGTGCGCAAATTGAAGATTTTCTCTTTAAACAAATAGAGTAAAGATATAATGAAAACAGATGAAAATTCAAAAGAGATAAATAAAAGACTTCAAAGATTATTCTCTAATATTCCGTTAAGTGTTTTATCACAATTAAAATTTGATTCAGAAGCTATCTTCAGTGTAACAAACCAATACATTGCAATTGACATCTGCAAGAACCTTTTGAAAATAAAAGGAATAACAAATGAAAGTAAAGTAACAGATGCAACAGCTTGTATAGGAGGGAATGTATTTTCTTTTATGAAGTTTTTTAAGAAAGTAGATGCAATTGAGATTGATCCAATAAAATGTGAAATGTTAAAACATAATATTTCTGTTCTTGGAGAAAATTACATTAATATTGACAATACAAGAGTTAATGTCATTCAAGGAAATTGTTTGGACTATATTTTAGATACAACGTATCTAAAATCTAGATTTCCTTCCGAGAAAGGAAATATTATTCCAACCCAAAACAAAGAAAAAATAACACAAGACATTTTGTTTATTGATCCACCTTGGGGTGGGAATTCTTACAAAGACACTTTGAATCTTAACTTGTATCTTCAAGATTCTCTTGGAAATGAAATCGAACTTTTTGATATTATTAAAATGTTAGATTCCAAAACAAAAGTTATTGTTCTTAAAGTTCCAATTAATTACAATCTTAGTAATATACAAAAAGTAACAGATACTTACAAGATTGAATCAATCAAAGGATACTCAAGACCAAATAGTATGAATATTATTATTCTTTCTTTAATCTAAAAGAATAGAAATTCGTAATAAATTATTTTTTTTATTAATTCCAGGTTTAATGAATTTAATAAATTCAATAATTCCAAGACAAACTTGGGAAATTCCTGATTTAGTACAAAATGGAAATATCAAAACATTAAAGAAGTTAGATTCTTCGGTGTTTAAGGAATATTTTATGTCAAGAGTTCATGATACTCCTTTTGATTTCGAAATATTTGAGAATTTAGACAACGAAACCTTGAAAACTATTTTTGAAATAATCAAAGAAAAAGAACAGGATATATTTATGTGTGATCCTGACGAAGGTGGTTATGATATACTTGTATACTTTTGCGAGAAGAAAAATGTTGAAATGGTAGAATACGTTGTAAAGAATTATTTCTTAGTTAATTCATCCTATTATACATTCGAGAGTTCAATGTCAAAGTCGAAGTCGAAAAATTTGGGTTATTATGATGGTTATATTTCAACTCTTGATATTTGTATAAAGAATCCAGATTTAACAAAAATTTTACTTGACAATGGATTTAATGTTTGTTATGACCCAAGAATTTGTTCTTTGAACAACCGTAATTGCAAATTGTTTCAAAGAATTAATTTACTAAAAGATAAATATGAATATTCAGATATTCAAATAAGAAATTTATGTTTAGACGATATAAAAAAAATGATTGATATTGGATACCATAGATACTCAAATGACCCATATTCTGAACTTGTTTCATATCTTGATTCTTTAATTACAAAGTTTCCAGACTTTAAAGATTATAAAGAATTATACGATTACATTCTTGAAAAGAAAAAAACTTCTATTTCTTATAATAGATTACCCATTGAAGATCAGTTTGAGATTGATACTAATTCTTTTAAACATACTAATAAAGTTTTGGGAAATATAGATTGTTTTGAAATGGGGTTATCAAGATTTAATAGAAATGATTTACTTGAAAAAAAGTTTGATATTCACAAATTAAAAGTTTTAATTTTGAGTGTTTGTTCTGACACAATTGAACAGATGAATGAAGATAAAAATTGTATTAAACAATTAAGAGAACTTTATCCTGAAACTGAAATTAAAATGATTCAGATTTGATATCAAAACAAAATGTTTCAAGTAACATTTGGACTAACTGTGTTAACTATCATTATTGGAGTTATTCTGATTAAAATGATTCGAGTTTGTAAAGAACCAAGTCAAAAATTTATAGATCTTGAAAGTAGATTCACAAAATTGGAATCAAAAATTTTAATTCTTGAAAGTTTGTATCTACGAAGATTAAGTCAGAATCCAAACTACCAACAAGACCAACAACCACAACATTCTCAATCTCCACCAAATTACCAAGAACCCAAAGAACCACCAAATTATCCTTACTAAAAGCTAAAAGCTGAAAAATCTAATAGATTAAGTTTTATTTTTAAATTCTTTTTTTTTACAAATTGAAATTTGTGTGAAAAAAGGAAATTTCAAAATAAGTAATGACGATTTATATTTGTTGGGAACCAATTATTTCTCAAAGTGTTGGAATTCAACATGGAATTTTTGAATCACTTGAAAAGTTTTTTGAATATGTCTTTGAAGATTACTTCAAAGAAGATTCTTTTAATCCAAATTATGAAATGTATATTCACAAAGTTGTAGACTTTCACAAATTTCCAGTAAAATTTGATCTGATGTATTCAGATAAAGACATTCTAAGTTTAGATCAAGGTTCTGTTTCTGGGTTTGATCAATTCAAGAATACTGTTAGATCAAATGTTATTTCGACTTATTTCAAGAAGAGTGAAGTCAAAACACTTGACCTTGATCCTTCAACAATTGATTGGGATAAAAATAAAGTTGAAAGTTGTGAAAACAATAAGATTTACTTTCTATTAAATGAAGCAGAAGATACAATTGAATTAAGTTGTAATCCAATTCTATATCCAGAAAATGAAGACGAAGACGAAGACGAATATATTAAATTTGAATTAAGTATGAATGAAATTTACATTGTCTAAATGAAATTAATTGATTCTTTTAATAATATGTAAATCCTTGATACCAAGACTTTTAATTTTTGAAACAAGTGTATCGTAAAGTAATTCATGTCCATCAAAATAATGGTTAGTAATAATTATAGTTTTTATTTTTTTAGAAAAAGAATTACAAAACAAAAGATCAAAAACTTTTGTGTCAAAAAGAGAAATTTCTTTAAATGTCGGTTTAAAGTAATTATTATATTGGAAAACATCTATCTTTTGTTCTTCTGAATAACCCAATTCGTCTAATTCTGCAAGATCACATTTAGTGTATTCTTTATGGAAACTCATAGTGTCAATAAAAAGGCAATCTACTTCTTTGTCTAAAGGATAAATTGGTTCTTTACATTCATATTTTTTTATTCTTATTGGAGAAGAAGTTTTCATTTCATCTTTGATAAAGGATATTACATTTTCAAGAGCCTGGTTAGATTTTTTTTTATATAACTCTTCTGATAATTCAAGAATTCTTTTCAAAGGTGTTTCTGAATATTTATGACAACCATGTTTTATCATTAGTTTTATATAATTTATACTATCTTGTTCATTTACTGTATAAGTAAAAAAACTATTTGGTTGATAAAGTTTGTATACTAATTTCGATAAATAACAACCAATTCCATATTTTAGACGATCAGAAGAACTAGAACATTCCTCATAACAAATGTAAAGACCTCTATCTAAAAGAAACTTGAGCATTTCTTCATTCTTTAATGATGATAATAGAACACCTGCGCAATAACATTCTGAATTAATATGACATCCTTTATCTAACAAGTAATCAACAATTTCAAAATTACTTTGATTAACGAACCTTTCTATTAATTCCATACCTTCGACATCACAATGAAGTAAAAAATACTTGGATTTACTATGTATAAAATCAAACATTTCAATCAAAACTTTATTATCCGACGGAAAGTGATCAAGATAACTAAAAACAAGATTGAAATGAATTTTTTCAAGATAATTTTCAAAGTCAACTGAGTCCAACTTTTTCAATGAAGCAAGGTTACCATTACTAACTAAAGAATCAATATACTTGACAATTAACTTTTTCTTTGCATTGTTCCAATTTTCGATGTCTCTTCCTTCAACGGAACCAGAAAGAATGTAATTTTTATGTGCTTCCTTTCTGATTTCTTCTTCCATTTAATCTTTGTTGTAACTTTGTTGTAAATTAAATTGTTAAATATAACGCGTAAGTAAAGTGCGGTTTTTTTTAAAGTGATTGTTATGGAGGATAACAGACCTTTATACCAAAATACTTTTTTTGAAGATAATATTCAAGAAGACATCTCACCAGAGGATGCGAAAAGATTCAGAGAATATTACGAATCTTTAAATGAAGAAAAGAGGAAAGAACTTGTTGCAAAACGACTTGCTCAAAGAATTGTACCTGTTGATTCATCCGATCTTCTCAGTACAAATAAATTTATTTCAAGAGACTCAGAAGGTTTAACTTCACTTGGACTAAACTCAAATGTACCAAATGAATTTCTCCCCTTTTACATCGCCAATCAAGATAAATTACAAAGAGACATCTTCAGTTCTGGTGTCAAAAGAACTAAAAAAACTGTATATCCAGTTGATTCAAGAGACAGAAACGTTTCAGATATTTCAAAACCTATCTACCCAAACGCAAACAGTTTCAAGATCAAACTAGACAGACAATACAGAAACATAAAACAAATTAAACTCATTTCAACTGAGATACCAAATGCAGATCAAGCAGTGAAGGATACACCAGCTGTTCTAAAAAACAATAGAATTACTTGGATTAATCAAGAAGATCTCGGAAGTAATTTTCCAACTTACTCTGTTGATATTCAACCGGGAAATTACACAGCATCAACATTGACAGAAGAGATGGAAGACAAGATGAATAAAGTAACACGAACTCAGAATAACAAGAATCATTTCTTCGACATTTCAATCAATCTTGATACTGATATTGTTAAAGTCTACAATCTTAATCTCAACAATCTTCCTTTGAATCCAATCAATACAATTGCAAACAACAATACAATTACAATTTATCAGCCGAATAATTCTTTTAGTGTAAATGACATAATTTATCTTACTGGAGTTAAAGGTTTTGTTGGTGGAATTGCACCAAGTAAATACAATGATTACCATACTGTAGTTTCAACGACACTAGATGACGGAAGCGGAACAGGGAATGCAGGACCGATTGTAATTAATGAATTAAACAATGGGTTGGATTTCAAAGAAGTTGATACAGCAAATACAAATTTGATAGCAGTTGTTGAAAAGACAATCTACAACAATCCAAATAATTTAGCGGATGCAATTGCACTTGCATTGAACAATGCCGGAGATCAAAGTTACAACGTTGTGTTTGATTCAAGTTCATTTACGATTTCTTCAAATGGGAATGTTGAATTACTTTGGAGTTCTGGAGCAAACAGAGGAATTACAATTGGGGATGATCTAGGTTTTGATACAACTGTTGATTCAAACGGCAGTACATCTTACACAGCCGATACAACGTTGCCACAGAGTGCGATAAGAATTCATCTTGATCTTCAAGCGACGACAACAGACGTTGGAGGAGGGAATGGAGTAAGAACAGGAGAACTACTTCCATTTAAATTTCTCTTTGGGTCAAATACCGGAGTAATCGCTGATCTTCTCGGATATCCTGCAGAGGATTCATCTGTTACGTTCTCTGGTTCTGCAATCACAACTTATGCTGGAACTATTACAGATGCTAGTGTAATTACATCTCCAACGAGAGCTATTAAAATAACGAGTGCAGGACATAATTTAGTAACAGGTGATACAGTAATAATAAGAGATCTTGTGGCGACACCAAGTTTAGGATCAAGTGCGAATATTGCGGGTACAGGATCACAGACGATATTTACAGCGACAGTAATTGACGCTAACAATTTCAGTATTCCATATTCAGAAGTGACGTCTGTAAACCCAGAGATAGGAAATCCGAGTTGGGGATCATCAAAGATAGGGGTGACTCATACATCACATGGATTTTCATCTGGGGATACAATTAGACTTTACAGATTACCAAATATTGGAGGATATTCTGGAATGGCAATTGACAATTTTGAAGCGGTTTTGACAGTTGTGGATGCAAATAATTATACATTTAACTACACTGGGAACTTTGCTTCAAGTGCAGAAACAAAAGCGAATAGTTCGATACGAATTTCAGCATTTAACACAGGATCAACACTATATGGATTCAATGGGTTACAGGACAATACATCAGATGGAAGTTCTTTGAACAAGGAGGTGAACTTGGATGGGGAAGATTACATCTATCTTGTATCACCACAGTTGGATACATTGAATACATCAGATGCATTGGTGAAGAATAAGTTTGCAAAGATATTGTTAACAGGAGTACCAGGAACAAAGATTTATGATTCTTATGTTTCAAATCCAAAGACATTTGATGCAACACCTTTGGATCGTTTAGATGAACTTGAGTTTGAAGTAAGAAGATATGACAATGAGTATTTTAACTTTAATGGATTAAATTATTCTTTCTCATTGGAAATCGAAGAGTATATTGATGAAATTCCGAATACATCATTTAGTTCCAGAAGAGGTGTAAGAGAAGTTGTTAATCCTAGTTAAAAAGAGCGATGAGCGCTCTTTCAATCTCCAGGGCGCAGCGAGTGGGGGCGGAGAACGCCCCCAGAGCCCCCCGGTGCGCGGCGAGGATCTTCAAACAAAGTTTGAAGCGGCGACAGCCGTGTGACCTACGGTCACCCTTTTGTCTCAACTTTTCCTAAAAGTTGCAAGCGCCGCTTTAATCCCCAACAACAGTTGGGGTTTCAGAAATAACTTGTTTAATCAAAAGAATAAGATCTATTATCTGTATTTACAGTTAGTTTTCCTTTATCTGTTTCTCTTGAAATTTCTGGCCAATTGAAAGAGCTTAGGCCTTTGAATGAAAGTTCTTGTGAAGGTTTCCTTGTATTAATAATTGAAGTACCACTTCCGAAGTCATATTCTCCCCAACCAATAGAATTGTAACCAAGAATTCCGACAGTGTTGTAAGCAAGATCGTATTCTTTTTGATCCCAAGATGTAAATGGAGAATCAGTTGTTACAGCAAATATTTCAAAGTCAAATTGTTTTTGGAGTTCAATAAGTTTAACAGCTTTAGAGTTAGTTAGACTAGGGTTTTGAGGCTGTCCTTCAGTAATCATAAAACTTTCAGAGAGATAAATGTCACCGGGTTTAACATTAGCACAAACACCTTCAACTTCTAAGAAAATGTCATTTGGATCCCAAGCATTCATAATTGGAATCAAGTTGTATTCTCTCATTGTGTCAAGGATTTGGTTTTGTCTGGACCTTGACATAAATTCGAAATCAAGTCCGAATTCATCAACAAGTAAACCGGTGATGTCAAATTTTGACCAACGTAAAATTTTAAAATCTACTTCTGGAGCTCCTCCACTAAAATCATTTGCTGAGATGTAACCAAATACTCTTTTACCTTTTTCATTAAGTTTTGTGATAATTTCTTTAGTATTTTCGTGGTCTCCATGTGAAGTTTCTTCAAGAGTTGCGCCAAAGACAATATCGTCGTAGTATTCGTAATGTTCAAGTGCTTTTGAAATATCACCATTACTTCCATTGATAGCACTGGGCCATCCGTAGTAGATCAGAAGTTTTCTGGGAGTGTACCCAATAATATTTTTTTTCACAAAGAATAAAAGATAAACGGATATACCAATTGTAACTAGAACAGGAAGAAGAATTAAAAGGATTTTTGTGAGATTCATCACTAAAAAAGTATAGAAATAAAAAACTCAAGAATTTCTTTTCAAAAAATTTCTTTTTGAAAATCTGAAACAAAAAAGAATGAAAGAAATAAAATTCTTGTGCGTAAAAAAATTTATCAGGAGATTTTTTTTTCTAAAGAAATATTAAATGAACGGAATGAAAAAACTTGCCGCTTCTCTTCTTGCTCTTGCTTTAACTGCTCTCGGTCTTCATGGTGCTTGGGTTCTTCTTGGAAACGAGCCTCTTGTACTCAAGAACGAGTCTGCTGAAACCCATAACGTTGTTGCTTGGGTTGGTGTTGGTCTTGGTGCTCTTGGACTCTTAGGTGGAGTTGGAATGCTTGGAAAGAGAATGTACAAAAAGAAAGGTGGAAAGAAATCCTCAAGAGGATCCAGACGTCGTTAAATTACCAAATTACCAAATTACTAAGCTAAAACGAAATTCTTTATAGTTTTTCTCGCTAAGTTTAAATAAATTTTTTTTAAGTTTACATAAGAATATGTATACTCCAAATCAGAATTCTTTTCAACAACAGTCAACACAAATGAAAGCCAATTATGCCAATTACAATACAAGAGGGAATCTTGGTAATCCAAAGAATGGTGCAACTGGATTCATGCCGACTGAAATTGCATACAATCAACCAAATTATATGACACATAATTTACCAATGCATATGTCAGATGAACACATCTTCAATGAAAATACAAAGACGTTGACAAAGAAAATTAATAGAAAAAAGAAGTTATGGATTTCAGATAAGAATGCGGAAAGTGATTCTCAAGGTTTACCTGAAAATTTCTCTGTTTTTGTTCAGAACAAATTTAGAGATATCAGATCTATTAAGATTACACAAGTAGTAGTTGATTACACTGCAGCAGATGCAACGGAGATTCTTTCTGCTGGTGTTTACTTTAGAAACTTTCCACAAGCAGAAGAAAATACAAATGGTCAGAGGTATCATTGTATGTTTCCAGTGACCCAAGGTACGGATGGTTCTTCAGTTAAATTTACGTTCGGATACAGTGATACATACATTTCAGACTTTAAACAATTTTATGAATTGTCAGGAAGTTTACCGGTGGAGGTATTTTATGAAGATACATCAGGGAATTTTGTTCCATTCACAAGTTTGAATAGAATTAGTATAGAATTGGAGATTACAACATTGGAATTTTCTGAAAAAGATAATTCTCCTTCGATCTCTTAACAACCATTTTACATTTTACATTTCAAAAAAATAAAACCTACCTTAAGTTTTATTTTTTTAAAAAGAGGAGTTTATAGCGTTTATCTCTCTTATTTATTGTATCAACTCTTTTTAAGAGTATGTATGAGAGAGTATTAGTTGAAGCAATAAAGGAAGATCACAAAGAGATTGTAAAGTTATTACTTAAAGACTCAAGAGTGGATCCAACAGTTAATGACAACTTTGTTATTAAAGAGTTGTGTTATAGAGGTGAAATAGAATTAATCGATTTAATAAAAGTTGATCCAAGAGTAAAGCTTGGACAACAAGAATTGGCAATTGCATGTAATAAATATGGAAATATAACAGTTGTAAAAAAGTTGATGAATGAGTTTAATATTATTCCATCAGTAAGATCTTTAAGGAATGCATGTTGGAGTAAAGATAATGAAATCGTACGCTTATTTTTAAAAGAGCCAACACTAGAAAAAAGTAAAAAATTATTATTTTTAGATGCATGTGAATCTGGCAATACCGAAATTGTTGAATTATTATTAAAAGTTGTCGATCCAACATTAGAGGACAATTCCGGGTTAATGTATGCATGTAATTACAACTACATTGATATTGTAAAGTTACTTTTAGCTGACAACAGAATTGATCCTAATGAATATCCTGAAGACTGTGGTGGTTCTGATGAGTATGAGATATATGCGGAACCGATTCGTCTTGCATGTTGGGTTGGAAATATTGACATTGTTAAATTATTACTTGAAGATTCTAGAGTTGATTTAAGTAGTAGACATGATACATTAGAAATTTCATGTAGAAAGGGGTATATAGATATTGTGAGATTAATTTTAGCTGACTCAAGAATTGATCCATCATTGCATAATAATTTTGCACTAAAATTAGCAAAAAAAGAAAATCATACCGAAATTGTTAATCTGCTTTTGTCCGACCCAAGAGTAAAAGCTGTCGATGATTCCGTTTAAATAGTTTAACAAATTATTTTGATTTATGGAGGACGAACATACTAAGTAGTTGCATTGGGAATGAGAGTAATAAGAATACGAGAAGATAAAAAGCGAGATTATCAAGTCTCTTGGCTAATTCAGAAGAAGACTCACTAGATAGTTCTTCTTCGACAACATTTGAAGCGGACTTGAGAAGTCTGTAGTAATTAATAGTTGTAAAGACGAAAAGAACAAGAATAGCGAGTGAGAGTAGAGTTATAAGAGATCCAATAAGAACATTTGATTTTTTAACCATATTTAAAAGTATCTAGAAAAAAGAATAGTAAACACATTATGTTAAGAATCTCCCATTCTTCATATGGAAATAATTTATTTTATTTGCTAATAGTAAATGTATAAATCAAGAATTTTATTACTGTCAATTCCTTTATATGGGTTTGGTGATTTCATTTACACAGTAAAACTTTTAAAATATTTAAATGAGTGGTATCCAGATATTTTATTTGAAATTGGAACAAATGAATTTCAAAAATATAAAAAGTTAATAAAAGATGCAAGTTTAATCAAGATTAAAACAAAATACAGTGTAGACTATATTGTATTAGACAAAAATGGAAAATATAAGAGTTATGATTCTGTTTTTATAATGCCATATACACAAAATGAGACGAAAATATATAAAACGGTTATAAAAAAATTATTTAAAACAAATTATATTTTTGATTTCAATGCATATAATTCAGGGTATAAAAGAGACATTAATCCTGGTATTGGTAAAGGATTTGATGGTGTTTTTTTTTCAGATCCAGAACCAATTTCAAAAAGAAAATCTAATTTAATAAAAGACAAATATAATCTTGATAAGTTTGTAATTGTTTGGGCTGCAGCAAATTACGATTCAACAAACAACTGGGTAAAGTGTATTGATGGATTTATTAGTAATATAGTTCAAAAGAAATACACATCGAAATTTAAATCAGTACAAGTAATGGTACCAAGTGAATATTACAATTTGAGGAAAGGTTATTTCCAAGGAATAGAATTACTTGATTTATATCCAATTGAATTCCAAGATATGCAAGTATTAATAAAAGAAAGTTTACCTGAGATATTAACAACGGGCGATCAAAGTATTGTAGATGTGGTAAATTGTTGTAATAAAACTAAATATATATATTATCAAATAGTTCCTTGGAGAAGAAGTTTTGCAAAAAGATTTTATGAATTACCACATTTAAGGAATTCGAATACTTCATGTAACTCATTTCATAAAATACACATTTCTGATAAATTCAAAAGAGACAATGACTTTCGAATCAAAGGTAAAATAAAAATAGATAAAATTATTAGTTCCATTTACATCTCATCATAAAGATGTAATTCATTGTGTTATTCCAAATCTTGGATATATCTGGATTTTTAGTTTCACTTAACTCTTTAGCGAAGTGATAAACTGCAGTATTTCCATTAAGATTAATTCTAATTGGTGTATTCTTTTTAATCTTCAATATATATTCCTTAAATAACTTATTTTCAACTTTATTGTTAATATTTGAAGCAATGAGGTCAAAGTTTTTAAGATCCCTAATTAATAATTTATTGACAAGATTTTCATTTGAACAATTATTTTTGAAAATAACAGAATTAAACCCAGCATCAAATGCAATTAAAATTCCACGAATGTCATTTGTAACAAAAATGTTCTTTGAATCCTTGGTTTTTGGAAGAACAATCTTTTTTTTAAAGTATTCTGTTTTTTGAAGACCTTTTTTAGACAAGAATTTATTGTAATGTTTTAATTCATTTGATTGAAATTTTGAATTCAGATATGTTTCTTCTTTATTGACAAAGTTTGGTCTTTTTCCAAGTTGGCAATATTTCTCAATCTTATCGGTATAAGTATATAGTTCATCTGGGACTCTATCTGAATCTGCACCTTGACTTTCTGCAAATTCTTCCGATGTAGAACAAGCATCATGAACAATAATTGATCCTTTTGGTTTATTTCCAAATAAATCTGTTACCCATAAATATTCACTTGGTAGAGATAATATACGTTTTGAAAGTAATAATTTATTTTTATTTAAGAGAAGTTCAATAATTTTGTCATCTGCTTTTTTTGAATATTTCTTTGTTAGATTAATCCAATTTATTAGTAAATCTCTCCCCTGAATTGTATTTCCAAAATACATACAACCTCCTGATGTAAAGAGATAATATGGATTATATGGTTTAAACATATCAACTAATCTTGGATCTCCAACTGAAAAATGAATAAAGTCCATCTGTGTCTCAATATCAAATATCCTTGGATACTTTAATAACTCCATGTCTCCATCAATATAAAGCACACCTATATGTCCTAATCCCATTTTTTCTAATTTGTATAATGCCTCCAAACAAAACATTGGCTTATGATTAATTGCAATTTGATACATTCCCTTCTTTGCAAATTCTGGGAATTCTTTGACATGGTAATTAACTCCCGCCTTTTCACATTTTGCTATCCACTTTTTTATCATTTGATCATAAGTTACTGGTTTTGATAATTTATCTCCTTCTTCGTAGTCATATTCACATGGAGTCTGTAAATTTCTATTATTATTACCTCTTCCCCACCAATATACACAAACGAGTAATTTACTCTTTTTATTATTAATGACAAATCTATCAAGACTCATACTTTACTTTAACCTTGGATTTTATTTTTTTTTCTATTAAAAATTAATGAATTCAAATAGTAACTCAAATCAAAATTCCCAAGTTGATTACTCCAATGAAGTTTTTAAAAGAATGATCAAGTATCTTATCGAAGGTCTTGCTGTCGGTCTTGCCGCTTTCTTAATTCCTTCCAAAAAGATTAAACAAAATGAAGTTCTTGTGATTGGTCTCACTGCTGCAACTGTATTCGCTTTACTTGACAATTTCAGTCCTGGTATTTCATTTGGTGCTAGACATGGAGCAGGTTTTGGGTTAGGTACTTCTTTGGTTGGTGGTTTCTGATTCAGACAATATGTTTTTAAAGTCTAGATATTTAAAGGTCATACAAAAAGTCAGCACCACATTCTTTTACACATATATTACAATATTTCAGGTGATTGTCGAATTCATTTGAAAGATTGAACTTGGTTTTTAACAAATAAATCCATTTGATGTATTCTCTGTGTTGTTCCAATAAATTCATTCTAATTTAGAATTTTTAGAAAAAAAAGTCGTTGAAAAAAACACAAATTATTTATAAAGTCTTTGTGTAAAATGAAAATGAATGAATAAAATATAGATTCAACTTAATTGCTTCCTTTTTTGAAATGAGAAATAAAGTCAGAAAATTTAGATCTGATGGATCTTGGCCAAGGTGTAGTTTACTTAATATTGAGTTTCTTACAAACAACGAATTGAAAGAAGCATTAAAAGGTGGTGCTGATCCAAACCAAAAAGTAAGAAAAGTAACTAATATACCTGACCATAAATTACTTAATAAAGCTAACACAGCAAGAAAAACACAACTGTTAATACAGTTTGGTGTTGATCCAAATATTAAAGACTTTTTTGGTCATACACCTATTTATTTTTCAAAACCGGACCAAACAAAGATTTTACTTAAAGCAGGTGCAGATCCAAATATCCAAGACATTGATTACACAACACCACTTCATTATGCGAAAACAGCTGAACAAACAAGATTACTTATAGAAGCAGGTGCTAAACTAAATGTAAAAAATTCAAATGGAGATACACCGCTTATACTTGCAAGAACAGCTGAACAAACAAGATTACTTATAGAAGCAGGTGCTGATCCAAATATAAAAAATATTAATGGGTATACAGCACTTCATTATATTCATTCATTTGAACAAGCAAAATTACTTTTAGAAGCAGGAGCTGAAGTTAATATTAAAAACTCATTTGGTATAACACCACTTTCTAATATGATTTTTAACATTGGTAATATTGGTAATGAAAACTTTATCAAGACAATTGAAATATTCATACAAGAAGGGGCTAAAGTAACACAAGATGTAATAAATTACTACTTAGAATATGGAGATAAGAAAAAGACTGAGAATTTGTTAAGATGTATGTTAATGAAAAAGATAAATTGGACGAATGCAATTTGTTCATTTCAGAATTTATACAGAAATAGATTAATGAATCCTAATCATCCTTTCTGTAAAAGAAAACTTGAGGAAGACTTTGCCAATTTTGAAAACCATTGTTTATAATTATAATTAACTTTTTGTGTAAAATGAAAATAAATAAAGAGCAAACTTAATTAACTCCATTTTCCTTTTTTGAAATGAGAAATAAAATCAGAAAATTTAGATCTGATGGATCTTGGCCAAGGTGTAGTTTACTTAATATTGAATTTATGACTAACAATGAATTAAAGAAAACTCTAAAAAATGGTGCTAATCCAAATAAGAAAAGGAGAATGGCAAATAATAAACTCGGTGGTTCAGTTCTTCATATAGCTAACACAGCAAGAAAGACACAAATTTTATTAAATTTTGGGGCTGATCCAAATATCACAGACTTCCTTGGTCGTACACCTATTCATTCTTCAAACTTAGACAAAACAAAGATTCTACTTAAAGGAGGTGCTGATCCAAATGCTCAAGATATCGATGGATTAACACCTCTTCAATATGCAGGAAATAGCCCAGAAAAAACAAAATTGTTACTTGAAACAGGTGCAGATCCAAATATTGGAGATAAAGTTAATCATAGACCATTACATGATACAAGATCACTAAAACAAACAAAATTATTAATCGAGGCAGGTGCCGATGTTAATATACGAAATTGGTATAAATCAACACCTATTTATTATTCAGATAGCCCAGAAAAAACAAAGTTACTTATTGAATCTGGTGCCAATGTTAATGTACAAAATAATTTTGGAAGAACACCACTTCATACCTCGAGAAAGATTGAACAAATTAAATTACTGTTGGATGCAGGGTGTGGAGTTAATATTAAAGATGCGTGTAATAACACAGCTTTATATTATTTTGTTTCTTATCCTTTTTATTCGAATGACGAAATAAAAAAGAAAGTTGATGAAAACTTCTATAAGATAATTGAATTGTTCATAAAAGAAGGAGCTGAAGTAACACAAGATGTAATAAATTACTACTTAAAATGTGGAGATAAGAAAAAGACTGAGAATTTATTAAAATGTATGTTAATGAAAAAGATAAATTGGACAAATGCAATTTGTTCATTTCAGAATTTATACAGAAATAGATTAATGAATCCTGATCATCCTTTTTGTAAAAGAAAACTTGAAGAAGATTTTGCTGATTTTGAAAAATACTTTCTTCCTCGAAAGGAAATTCTTATCTTTGATAAGAATTATTCTAAACCAAAAGTTTAGAATCTAGATTTTAGATACATTGTATCTAAAATATTGTTCTTAGTTAAAAACAAAATAGATTTATTTCATGCATAAAGTTTGTTTTAAAGTGTCTCTTAACTCTAAAGCATTTTTTGCATTTCTTTTTTTATGTTCGAGTGTCTATGCTAACTTTGCAGACCCTGTAGTTAGAACTGTTAATAGACCTTCAGGTATGTCACCACCTGATCAGGGATTAGCAGTTGGGTTTTCCAGAGTTGTATCTTGTGTAAATGGGAATTGTGTTCTTTATTCAAAGGAACTTCTAAGACAACTAGACACACAAAGTACAAATACGATGTTTAAAGATGTCAGGGTTGGAACAACATTTGATCCAAGAGGATTTTATGATCACCACACGAATAGATACATTATTGTTTGTACAAGTGGAATCAGAGTTACTGGGAGTGGAGTAGTAATTGCAGTATCAAAGAATTCTGAACCAAATAATCTAACGACGGATTGGTATAAATATTTTATCAGAGCATCAGAGAGTGATGCAGTTTGGGCAGACTATCCATCAGTTGGATTTGACCAGTACAATTACTATATTTCAGTGAATATGTTTACAGGGACGAATAAAGAGGGTGAGCTTGATACAACACCAAGGATTTGGGTGATTGAAAAGAGTTCTTTGCTTGACAATTCAGTCAAGGTTCCAAATTCAAAGGTACACAAAATTAATATGGCTTACACAATGACACCTGTTACTGCGTTTAATCAAGTTTTAGACAGAATGTATGTATTAACAAGATCTGGATCTTTTGTGAATGTACTTGTGTTTGAGAATACATCTGATTACAAATCGACTGTTTATAGTAGTTACCGTGTTAAACCACACCTTACACTCAAGGCTGACTACCCAAGCCAGAAAGGGACGACAACAAAGGTTAATTCGGGGGATTCAAGATTTCAATCGGCAGTTTACGCAGACAATTCTATTTGGTTGGTTTATAATTCGGCGACGGACTACTTGGATAGAAAATCAAATACAGTATGGAATCGGATAGATCCATTTGAGATGAAGTTAAAAGATTCAGGTGCTTTTGAGCATCCAGATTCAGACGGTGGTTTCTTTTATCCAGTTGCGATGCCAGATTCAGATGGAAATGTAAATTTCATTTACAATGGTGTTTCTACAAAAGAGTACATCTCAGGATACATTTCTGCGGTTTGTAAGAACGGAACTGCGATTGGTCCGATTAAAGTGTATGAAGGGTTGGGTCCGTATTCTTCAAGTAGATATGGAGATTATTCAGGTGTATCGAGAGATCCAGAAAATAAAGATCTTGTGTGGGGTGGACTCCAAATGCCAAGTACATCAAACAAATGGGAAATCAAATCTATTTTGATGAAGTCTCTTTGTCCTGATTCAGATTCTCCGACTAAGTCTGAATGTGATTTCGATTGTGGGGAACATGGATCCTGTAACATTTTGACTGGGAATTGTGTATGTGACACTGGATACGGTGGAAGTGATTGTTTAGATTGTGCTCAAGGTTTCTTTGGTGAATACTGTAAAGTCTGTGGATATTGTAATGATGACAAACACTACAGTTCATGGAATCATGGTGAATGCAATGATGGAAAACTGGGGGACGGTACTTGTATTTGTAAAGGTAAATGGATCGGGGAACAATGTGAATCTTGTGAACCAGGATACTATGATTACTTTGATAGATCTTGTAGACGGTGTCCAAGTTGTGTGAATGGAGTTTGTGATCAGAATTCAAACAGAGGCGCATGTATTTGTGAAACAGGATGGACAGGAAATTTGTGTGATACCTGTGCTCCAGGATACTTTGGTGAGAATTGTACAACTTGTCCAGATTGTGGTGACCACGGGGATTGTGTTGATGGAAGTTGTGTCTGTGACCCAAACTGGACTGGAGAAACTTGTAGTGATTGTGAAGTCGGAAGATTTGGACCAGATTGTGTTGAATGTCCAGACTGTGGAAACTTTGGAGTCTGTAATGAAGAAACTGGGTTGTGTGATTGTGAAATAGGTTGGACAGGGGAAATTTGTGATCATTGTGATCCATTAACGGATAAATGTGACATCTGTAATTGTGGAAATCATGGAAAGTGTCTTGATCCTGAAACTGGAGAATGTGAATGTGAATTTGGTTGGTCATTACCAAATTGTACTGTTTGCCAAGAAGAATTCTACCTTGAAGACCAAGAATGTAAAGAGTGTCCAGATTGTGGAGACCATGGAAGTTGTGTTGGTGGTGAGTGTGTTTGTGAAACAGGATGGGTAACTCCAGGGTATGAACACCAAGTT
>Ga0316207_10002188_pt1 | contig 20883 bp, 19 predicted proteins | sample 6weekpyrite_MG_FD_204943 | JGI IMG/M metagenome (GOLD analysis project Ga0316207, IMG submission 204943) | Microbial mat bacterial communities from mineral coupon in-situ incubated in ocean water Damariscotta River, Maine, United States -... | ecosystem: Environmental > Aquatic > Marine >...
CTCGAAACATCCAATGGTTAATCGACCAAGGTGTGTTATTTACTCGCGAATCCGGTGAAGATGGTTATGGCTGCTATCACCTTACCCGTGAAGGCGGTCATTCACGTCGCCGTGTGATTCACGCTGCTGATGCAACAGGTAAAGCCGTTGAGATGACGCTGGGTGAAAAAGTAAAACAACATAAAAACATTACTGTGTTCGAAGAACATATCGTGGTTGATTTAATCACCAACGCTAAATTAGGTCAAAGCGGCAATCAATGCCGAGGCGCCTATATATTAGATCGCGCATCCGGCAAAGTGCATAGCTTTGCAGCACGCTGTGTTGTATTGGCAACAGGTGGTGCCAATAAGGTATATCTTTACACCACCAATCCGGATGTATCAACTGGTGATGGCATTGCCATGGCATGGCGCGCAGGTTGTCGTGTTGCCAATATGGAATTCATTCAATTTCATCCAACTTGTCTTTATCACCCAAAAGCAAAAACCTTTCTAATGACTGAAGCGATTCGTGGTGAAGGTGGCAAACTGCGTCTACCCGATGGCTCATCGTTTATGGAACAATTCGATTCACGTGCCGAACTTGCGCCACGTGATGTGGTTGCGCGTGCGATCGATCACGAAATGAAATGTTTGGGTATTGAACATGTGTTGCTCGACATTAGTCATAAACCGGCGAATTTTATTCGCAGCCACTTTCCCAATATTTATGCGCGCTGTTTAGAGTACGGTTATGATATGACCAAAGATGCAGTCCCGGTCGTCCCTGCTGCTCACTATACTTGCGGCGGTGTCATTACAGATATCAATGGTCGTACTGATATTGAAGGTCTGTATGCTATTGGTGAAACAGCTTGTACCGGTTTGCATGGCGCAAACCGCCTTGCCAGTAATTCACTGCTTGAATGTTTAGTTTTTTCTGAATCAGCAAGCAAAGATATTCTCGAAAATCTATCAAGTTACGTATTAAGCAAACACATACCGGATTGGGATGAGAGTCGTGTAACCAATTCTGATGAAGAAGTGGTGGTCAGTCATAACTGGGATGAGCTACGTCGTTTTATGTGGGATTATGTTGGCATTGTACGTACTAACAAGCGATTAGAACGCGCCAAGAGTCGTGTTGATTTATTGCAACGTGAAATCGATGACTACTACGGTAATTTCCGCGTAACAAATGATTTGCTTGAATTGCGTAACCTCGCGCAAGTCGCGGATATGATTATTCGTTGTGCTATGCAACGTCATGAAAGTCGTGGACTACACTACACCTTGGATTACCCTAATATGACGGATAACTACACGCCTGACACTATACTGGTGCCTGATAATTTCTCATCCGAGACAGCAATTAGCGCCTAAGTATTTTTTCCTTATCTGCTGGCTTGGAAAGTCGAAGTCGACAACGTAGCTGCCTATGCTCATCATCAACGAGTGAATCAACAAATACCGGCAAGCTGATACGACGATGACCATGTGTTAATTTAAAATTAAGAATAACAAGTGCTGGATGCAAATAGCTGTCATCACATAATTCAACAGCAGCCTCGCTTTGATCATGAAATTGTAACAACCATTCCCCATCCGTTGATTGGGATATGCCAACCACACTACGTGCATCAGTTAAAATGACATATTTTCTAAAATAATAATAAAGGCTAAAAATAATAATCGGTATTAGTAGAAATAATACTGCATGAGTGTTCGGCATAACAACAGCGACACTTACCAATGCAGCAAGATGCATCAGCAGCAATATTAATCCAAATGTTTTCGACCCATGAACTTTAAGATGTAGAACTCTGTTGAATTTTCTCAATGACATTTTGTATGCGCGCCTCCGTGTGCACATGACGACCCATAAGATATTCAAGCAATTCAGTATCTACTATATCCAGCACTTCTAAGAATATTTGCCTTGATTCAGTATCTAGTTGTGAATATCCATTTTCTAAAAAATTATTCAGTAACAAATCAAGCTCTAACATGCCACGACGACATTGCCATGCCAGCCGCGTTATCGACGGTTCGTCATCTGTAACAAGCATAATCATTACACTGATTTTTTAACCATCATTTGTTTTATTTTACCGATTGCTTTAGTTGGGTTAAGCCCTTTCGGACAAACTTCAACACAGTTCATAATGCTGTGACAGCGAAATAATTTGTATGCATCATCTAAGGTTTGCAACCGCATCTCAGTTGCTTGATCTCGACTGTCAGCCAAAAAACGACTTGCTTGCAATAATGCAGCAGGACCGAGAAAACGATCAGGATTCCACCAAAACGAGGGGCATGCGGTTGAACAGCAGCCACACAAAATACACTCATACAAACCATCGAGTTGTTCGCGTTGTTCTGGCGTTTGCAAGCGTTCAACTTCAGGTTCTGGCTCGTTGTTTTGCAACCATGGTTCAACTGCCCGGTATTGTGTATAAAATTGATCAAGATCGACAATAAGATCACGGATAACCGGTCTTCCCGGCAAGGGACGTAATGTAACGTGATCACCCAAACTACTAAGCGACGTCACACAAGCCAGTCCATTGCGGCCATTTATATTCATCGCATCTGAACCACATACTCCTTCACCACAGGAGCGTCTAAAACCCAATGTTTCATCTTGTTCTTTTAATAACAACAGTGCATCTAGCAACATCATGTCAGATGGACAGTGTTCAAGAACAAAATCCTCCATCCACGGCTTATCATCCGCATCTGGATTGTATCGATAGATCGAAAAATTCATTTAATACACCCGCTCTTTTGGTGGAAAGGTTTCCACACTCATCGGTTTTGTATGTACTGGTTTGAAATCTATTTGGCGATTTTTTTTATAAAACAAACTATGCTTAAGCCAATTAACATCATTACGCTCAGGATAATCGATACGCGAATGTGCCCCTCTGCTCTCCTGACGTGCTAATGCTGAACAGATCGTCGCCATTGCAACATCCATAAGGTTATCCAACTCCAACGCTTCTATCCTTGCGGTATTAAATTTCCGACTATGATCAGACAAACGGACATTGGGCAATCTTTTTTCAAGGGCAATTACTTTCTGCAAACCTTCTTCAAGTACCGCCTCTGTTCTGAATACCCCACAATGTTCTTCCATGACACGTTTAAGCTCATTACGTAATCCAGAAACAGATTCACCACCATCCTTCTTATCCCAGCGCCGTAAGCGTTGCATGGCTTTTTCAATCGCTGGCTCAGGCAGTTCGCGATGATACCGATGTTCCGATAAATAATTTTTAATATGGTTTGCAGAAGAACGTCCAAACACCAATATATCTAATAATGAATTGCCACCTAAACGATTTGCGCCATGAATAGACACACACGCACATTCTCCTGCTGCATAGAGTCCGGGTACTTCCTCTTCTGGCCCTGATGAAACAGGCACAACAACTTGGCCAAAGCGATTCGTGGGGATACCACCCATAGTATAATGCGCTGTCGGGAACACAGGGATTGCTTGTTCAGCAGGATCAATATTTAAAAATGCGCGGGTTAAATCACAAATGCCTGGTAAACGTTTATGCACTACATCACGACCAAGGTGATCAACCTTGAGCAATATGTGATCTTTTTCTGGCCCACAACCACGTCCCTCACGAATTTCAGTGGCAATCGCCCGGCTGACAACATCACGGCTCGCCAGGTCTTTTGCCTTTGGTGCATAATTCGGCATGAAGCGTTCGCCATTACCATTAATTAGATAACCGCCCTCGCCTCGCGCACCTTCCGTAATTAACATGCCTTTACCTGCAATACCGGTTGGGTGGAATTGGAAAAATTCCATGTCTTGTAATGGAATGCCTGCACGTAACACCATCCCCATACCATCACCGGTATTGATATGTGCATTGGTTGACGTACGAAAAATTTGTGCCGCACCACCTGTTGCAATCAAGGTGGTTTTTGCTTCAATAACTAATGGCTCGCCTGTCGCGATGTCTACTACTAATGCACCGAGAATATAGCCATTATCATCACTAATAAGGTCGACTGAAAAGTACTCATCAAAGAAATGTGTTTTAGCGGCAATATTTTGTTGATATAAGGCATGAATAATTGCGTGGCCTGTACGGTCAGCCGCGGCACAAGTACGTGTTGCTTGATCACCACCAAAATTCTGGCTCTGCCCACCAAAAGGTCGTTGATAAATTTTTCCATTTTCAAGCCGCGAGAATGGCACACCGATATGTTCTAGTTCATAAACCACGCGCGGTGCGGCGCGGCACATGTATTCAATTGCATCTTGGTCGCCTAGATAGTCACTGCCCTTCACCGTATCAAACATATGCCAATGCCAATTGTCATCGGTTACATTTGCCAGTGATGCATTAACACCACCTTGTGCCGCAACAGTATGTGAACGCGTAGGAAAAACTTTCGATACAACCGCGACCCTTGCATCCGCCTGTGATAATTCTAATGCTGCGCGCAAACCTGCCCCGCCCGCACCAATAACCAAGGTATCGAATTGTCGACGTGGAATACTCACACTGGTGCTCCTGTTGCTAAAAATAAAATACGTAACACCCACGCCAACATTGCGATCAAATACACTGCCAATATAAACAACAAGAACACACGAATATTGAACGAATGCACATAATCAATAATCACGTCACGGATACCAACCCATGCATGAGTAAATAAACTAATAAAAAATAATACCGATGTAACAACAACCATGGGCGAAGATATAAAGCCTTGCCATGCCTCGAGGTTATCGATTTTTTCGCAAGCAATAACAATCGGCATCAACACTACAAATAACAATAAATATATTGCTGAGGCTCGTTGTAATACCCAAGCGCGTAAACCGGTCAAAAGTGCGCTCATAGACTGATACCCACAATGACCAAAGATAAACCCAGAGCCAATAGAATAACTAGCCATGCTGTACTACGTGCTTGCTGTCGCTCAATACCCACATCAATGTCGAGCAATAAATAACGTATACCCGCTAACAAGTGGTGAAACAAAGACCAAAGAATAAATATTAAGATAATTTTGATAGATGTGCTTTCAAAGCATTCTTGTATTAATGCAAAATCGGCTTTGCTTTGTAATGAACGCTCTAAAATATATATAAGGTATGGCAACACTAGAAACAACAGCACGCCGGTTACTCGATGCACAATCGACATAATCGCAGTGATGGGTAAGCGAATCTGCAAAAGATTCAAAAAAACAGGCCGTTTTTTCTTTAACATACGTATAACAACGCTTCCCTACTTCTAATCATCTATAACCATACTAACGCGCAGGTCGATTTGGCGCAATCAACGCACATTTCATCCTTTTACTGGTGATATACTAGCAATATTAAACAATATTCATCAGGACACCGTAAATGAACACCGAGTGGACAAATTTTCTACAGTCACAACAAGCACATTATGACGAAGTGGGCGTGAGTCATTTTGCAGATGATCTTGCTATCGCCGATAACAACCCTAATTTTCTCTGTGATCTATCGCAACTTGGTTTGCTTCGCATCACAGGCGATGACGCTGAAACATTTTTACAAGGTCAGCTAAGTAATGATGTCAGCGCTCTTGATGGTAACCAGAGCCAACTTAGTAGCTATTGCAGCCCCAAAGGTCGAATTCTTGCCAGCTTCAGACTTTATCGGAATGGAGAGGATTTCTATCTTCTCATCCCCGCCGATACACTTTCTGCAACACAAAAACGTCTACGGATGTTTGTGCTTATGTCTAAAGTAAGCATTGATGATGTGAGTGATGAGTTAATTCGTATTGGTATCAGTGGTGACAAAGCGACTACCGCACTAGAACAACTCGCATTGTCAGTGCCAGCAGATAAAAATGGTCTTACCATTGATGATTCTATACATATCCTTAATATTCCGGGTACTCAACCGCGCTATATGCTCATTGGTTCAACCGCAGTAGTTCAAGATATGTGGGAAAAGCTAAAGGAACAGTTTCCACTTAAGGGTTATAACCACTGGAATTTAATGGACATTTACCAAGGTATTCCAAGCATTACCGACGCCACAGTCGATGCTTTTGTACCGCAAATGGTTAACCTACACGCTATTGACGCTGTTAGCTTTACTAAGGGCTGCTATCCAGGGCAAGAAATTGTCGCCAGAATGCACTATTTAGGCAAATTAAAACGGCGTATGTACCGGGCAGAAGTTCAATCAGAACAAGCACCTAAGGCCGGAGATGCCCTGTTTTCAGCTGATAGCGACAGTGGACAAGGGGCAGGACAAATAGTCATGAGTGCAGCCCTTGCCGATAATCGCTATGAAGTCCTTGCTGTTATTTCCGTCAAAACACATGATGAAAATGAACTACATTTAATTAATAACGAAGGCCCGAAGCTAGCCCCCAAAGAACTGCCGTATTCAGTGTCACTTGAGCGTGAAAAATAACAAAACTGGCCTTCACTTTTCGCGCTAAGTGCCGATAAATAAAGTAAGAACCGTAATTCCTTATTTTAAATACGGCTATACTCCCAACTGGAGACATACATTGGAAAATATCGAAGAATTTTACACTGGTCTTATCGAAGACATTAGCAATAATAAACTTGAATTGCCGACATTGCCCGAGGTTGCGCTTAAAGTGCGCGAGACGGTCGAAGACGATAATGTTAACGCTAAAAAAGTTGCCGATGTCATTGCTAGTGATGCGGCGCTTTCTGCGCGACTAATACAAGTTGCCAATAGTCCGATGTATCGTGGTAACCAACGCATCGAAGATATTCAAATGGCTGTTTCACGAATGGGGTTTACGGTAACGCGTGATCTCGTTGTCGGCCTTGCGATGCGGCAAATGTTTCAAGCAACTTCGGAAGTCACCGACATTCGTTTACGCGCAAGTTGGGAACACAGCACACAAGTTGCCGGTTTAACGACAATGTTCTGCAAGCACTTCACTAAATTAAAACCCGATCAAGCCATGTTAGCTGGGTTAGTGCATGACATTGGCGTATTGCCAATTCTGGTACGCGCTGAAGAATATCCTGAGCTACTGGAAAATCCAAAATTACTCGATGATTTAACACGTGAACTGCATACCCGCTTGGGCACACTGATTCTTGATTCATGGGACTTCCCACAAGAACTCATTGATGTCGCGGCGCAACACGAAAACCTTGAATACGATTCAGGTGATACCATTGATTACGTTGATCTCGTACAGGTTGCCAATATTCAATCCCACCTCGGTAGTAACCACCCCTTAGGTGCAATCGATATCAGCAAGATACCTTCATGCATAAAACTGGGCATGACCGATGAAGAACATGACATTGGCGATGTAGAAGATGCTGCTGAACTACAAGGCATCCTCGTCGCATAAGTTAATCGTCTGATTTCTCTTCTACTGTTGAATCAACACGCGCACGCATATGCGGGAAGAGTAAAACATCACGAATAGATGGCGAGTCGGTTAACAACATCACCAAGCGATCAATACCGATCCCCTCGCCTGCTGTTGGTGGCAAACCATGCTCTAATGCAACAACGTAGTCCGCATCAAAATGCATAGCTTCATCATCACCCGCATCTTTTTGTTCAACTTGCTCACGGAAACGTGCTGCTTGATCTTCAGCATCATTTAATTCCGAGAAACCATTGGCGATTTCACGTCCACCAACAAAAAACTCAAAACGATCTGTTACAAATGGATTTTCATTATTACGACGCGCCAGTGGTGAAACCTCAGCTGGATACGCTGTAATGAATGTTGGGTTTTTCAGTTGATGTTCAACCGTCTTTTCAAAGATCTCAATTTGAACCTTACCTAAGCCATAACTATCTTTAATATGAATATCGAGCGCTTCTGCCACTTTACGTGCGGCATCTAAATCATCAAGCTGTTCTTGAGTGACATCTTTATTAAAATGCAATATAGATTCAACGACCGTCATGCGTGCAAATTCACTACCAAAGTCATATTGCTCACCTTGATATTCAACCACTGGTGAATCTAAAAGATCTTTAGCGAGACCATGTAGCAGTTCTTCGGTGATATTCATGAGGTCATGATAATCAGCATATGCCTCATAAAACTCAATCATAGTGAATTCAGGATTATGTCGAGTCGATAAACCTTCATTACGGAAGTTACGATTAATTTCATAAACACGCTCAAAACCACCGACCACTAAACGCTTTAGGTATAACTCTGGCGCAATACGCAAATACAATCCCATATCTAGCGCATTGTGATGTGTAACAAATGGTTTTGCTGCTGCACCACCAGGAATGGCCTGCATCATTGGTGTTTCCACTTCCATGAAATCACGTTTATTGAAGAAGTCACGAATATAACTAATGACCTTAGTACGCATAACAAAGGTCTTGCGCGAAACATCATTCATAATCAGATCAAGATAACGCTGACGGTAACGCGCTTCTTGGTCAACAAGCCCATGGAATTTTTCAGGCAAAGGCCGTAAGGCCTTTGTCAAAAGGCGGATGTTATCAACCTTAACTGATAGCTCACCTGTTTTCGTTCTAAACAATACGCCTTCAGCGCCAATGATGTCGCCAATATCCCACTTCTTAAACTGTGTATTATAAAACCCTTCTGCCAAGGTATCGCGCGTAACATAACATTGCATCTGACCTGACATATCTTGTATGTGTGCAAATGAAGCCTTACCCATCACGCGACGCGTCATCATACGACCGGCTATCGAAACACGAATCGCATCTTGTTCCAGCTTATCGCCATCGACATCTTCATATTTAGCATGCAACTCACCTGCCATCACATCACGACGAAAGTCATTTGGAAAGGCAACGCCCTCGCCATCATTACGTAATGCCGTTAACTTATCGCGACGTTGCGTTATTTGCTCGTTTTCATCAATATCAGTCATGCTTCTTTCCGGTTATGTCTTGTTGTTTATATAGTAACACGCTTATAAGCCGTGTTTGAGGCTCGCTTCAATAAATTGGTCAAGTGAACCATCGAGTACCGCTTGAGTATTCCCTGTTTCAACACCGGTACGTAGATCCTTAATCCGCGATTGGTCTAATACATAAGAACGGATCTGGCTACCCCAGCCAATATCCGATTTGGTTTCTTCTACCGCTTGTTGATCAACAGACCGCTTTTGAATTTCCATCTCATATAACTTGGCCTTTAACTGCTTCATCGCCGTGGCCTTATTCTTATGTTGCGAACGATCATTCTGACACTGCACAACGATCCCGCTGGGGTTATGTGTAATGCGCACCGCAGATTCGGTACGGTTAACATGCTGTCCACCTGCACCACTAGCTCGATAAACATCAATACGTAAATCGGCTGGATTAATGTCAATATCAATATTGTCATCAATTTCAGGTGAGACAAATACCGCAGCAAATGATGTATGGCGACGGTTACCTGAATCAAACGGTGATTTTCGCACTAAACGGTGAACACCAATTTCTGTTCTAAGCCAACCAAAGGCATAAGGACCACTGACTTGAATCGTGGCGGATTTAATACCCGCTACTTCACCTGCTGAGGCTTCAATAATCTCTACTTTAAATTCATGCTGTTCAGCCCAGCGTAGATACATACGTAATAGCATTTCGGACCAATCTTGCGCCTCGGTGCCACCTGAACCTGATTGAATATCAAGGAAGGCATTGTTTTGATCCATTTCACCAGAAAACATCCGTTGAAATTCAAGCTGGGCAAGATCTTTTTCTTGTTCATCTAAATCATCAACAACCGTCGCAACGGTTTCTTCGTCTTGCTCAGCTTCAGCAAGCTCAAGCAATTCCTTCGCATCATTAAGACCACCAGTTAGCGAATCAAGCGTCTTAACAACTTGCTCAAGCATCGATCGTTCACGCCCTAACGCCTGTGCTTTTTCTTGATCATTCCAGATTTCAGGATCTTCAAGCTCGCGACTAACTTCGATTAAGCGCTCTGACTTGTTTTCATAGTCAAAGATACCCCCTAAGCTCATCAGAACGTGACAGCATATCTTTGATGCGGGTGTAAATGAGATTTAGTTCTAACATGGTCTATCAATTATTATCATTTCAAAGCGCCAAATATTACTACAGAGTGCCGCTGCACTCCATTTAATTAGCATAGTTAATTCCATTAAATCACGTTAAAGTGGCTCTACTTGCTCAACCATCAATTGTGCGGTTTTCCGCCCCTGAAATTCATTCACATCCAATCGATATGCCAATTTCACTCTATTCACGCCACTCGCCCAATCTTCATCTGTTATATTAAATGCAATCGCGTCAATACAACCGCCACCACCAGGTAGCTGCAACATCATTTTCAGATGCTTTTCAGCAAGAATCCGTTTGTTGACTATTTCAAACTCACCGTCAAATATCGGCTCAGGAAAACCTTGCCCCCATGGCCCAGCGACACGAAGCTGTTCAGCAAAATCTAAAGACAATTCTTTTTCAGTTAATTCTCCATCACTTAGAATCACTCCTTGCAAAGCATCATCTGAAAGTGAATTGCGCACCTGTTGATCAAATGCGCTACAAAATTCATCAAAATTTTCACTCGGCAAACTCAAACCCGCTGCCATTGCGTGACCACCAAACTTACTAATAAGTGCTGGATACTTTGCCGCAACCGCATCAAGTGCATCACGAATATGTAAGCCGGGGATCGAGCGTGCCGAACCTTTTATCATTCCGGTTTCTTCACCTGGTGCAAAAGCAATAACAGGACGGTATAGCTTTTCTTTCACTCTCGATGCCAATATACCAATAACACCCTGATGCCACTCTTTGTCGTAAAGGCAAACCCCGACTGGCATGTCATCACCAAGCTCTAATTGTTCTAATACGGCATAAGCTTGTTGTCGCATATCAGTTTCAATATTCCGGCGCTGTTTATTAAGACTATCAAGCTCATGTGCAAGCTCTGCTGCTTTCACCGGGTCATCCGTTAATAAACATTCTATACCCAGCGACATATCTTCAAGTCGGCCTGCTGCATTCAAACGTGGCCCTACTGTAAAACCAAAATCAGAAGCAACACACTGTGCCTGATTACGTTTTGCCACATGCAGCAATGCGGTTATTCCAGCACAACATTTTCCATTACGTACACGCGCCAGACCTTGCGTAACAAGAATACGGTTATTATATTCAAGTGGCACAACATCAGCGACGGTGCCAAGCGATACAAGATCTAATAGATTTGCTAAATTGGGATCAGGTATAGATTGCTCGGAAAAATATTTTTGCTCACGCAATTCCGCACGTAACGCCAACATGACATAAAAAGCGACACCCACACCGGCTGTGCTTTTGGCTGGAAATTTATCATCAGCTTGATTCGGATTAACAATCGCATCCGCATCAGGAATGATTGAACCAGGTAAATGATGATCCGTTACAACAACCTGTACTCCTGCCTGCTTTGCAGCAGCAACCCCATCTACGCTGGATATGCCATTATCGACGGTCACAATAACATCAGGCTTATTTTGTAATGCCAACTCAACGATTTCAGGCGTAAGGCCATAGCCATAACTAAATCGGTTTGGTACTAAGTAATTAACATTCAATGCGCCCATCATCTTGAGCGCGCGCACCATCATGGCACAACTAGTTGCACCATCCGCATCAAAATCAGCAATAATCATAATGCGTTGTTGTTGCTTAATCGCCGTACCTAAAATATTAACCGCTGACTCTATACCTGTTAAATCTTTATACGGTAATAGTTTAGTAAGAGAATATTCCAGCTGTTCTGGCTGCGTAATATCACGCGCAGCATAAACCCCTTTAAGGATCGCATTATGAATCGATTTTAAATCAACCTGAGGCGGCAGGCGTCGAACGATCTGCTTGCAACTGGATGTCATGACAACAAGTTAAGCAATGCTGATGTCTTAGCAGAACGCTTCCAGAATCGTTTATTCATTTTCTTAGTTAACACTGTTTTTGTTTTACCAGTTACTACGGTAAGGCTTTCTAGCTCACCATTCTTAATTCCGGCCAATGCTGGCTTCAACCATTCTCGTTCAAATTCCAGTAACATCGCTACAGATGATGCAGGCGTCACCGCTTTATTTTGTTCAATAGTCACCAGTGTTTTATTATCAATATCAGCAAAGCTGCTTATTTTTTTATCCATAATCGCATCTGTCATCGAGGCAAGGCCTGTAACAAAAAGCTGGTTAGACATTACCGTTTCGTAGCATCGTTTATATTTTCCACGTAACAAATAACCACCACCCCAAAACCAAAGGCCATTTACCGTCATGGCACCCTTTTCTTCACGACGTTGGTTAACTACGCTTTGTGTCATTTGCATTTGTATTTCATTCTGCAATAAACGCCATTGCGCTGAATCTTCACCTTCCGGCAAATGTTGTAGTATATTTTTTCCAGTCACATCAGTAAGCGCAGGAAATTTTACTTTAGGCTCATCGTGAGTCCGGATGAAAAGATTATTTTTCTGACCATAACAAGGCGTCAACTCACTTTCTTCTAATAATTCTTGTAACTCTTCGACAAGTTGACCTAATTCATTATTAGATAATTCAAAGTGGTCGCTATCAAACAATAAAACATGATCAAGATCAGGATGAAGATGAACCGGCTCAGCATGTAACCAATAACCGGTTGCTGCATCAAAGCCACTTCCCATGGCTGTAATCGCGGCTATTGGCAATTCATTGATGTCTTTATAAGGGAGGCCAAAAAGTTCGGTTAAAATAATTTCTTGTGCATCGTAAGAATCATTTTCACCACGCACTAAAATATTTCGCAAACCAGATAATTCTTTCGTTTTGTCATTTAACAATGACTTGAATTGGTTGTTTTCAGAATCAGAAAACAAAAGTGGCGGCAAAACCAATGTTAGATTTGATGCCGCCACAATGTATATCTCCGTTATTCTTTATGCCATGTTATCAAGAATGGCACTTTTAACAGCTTCTAGTTCCGCGTTAACCGTAATTAGAGGCCGTGTACTTTGGGCAATCGCTGTATCTGGATCCTTAAGACCATGCCCCGTTAAAGTACAAACCACTTTGCTACCTTCAGGTATTTTTCCAGATTCAATATCACGCAACGCACCTGCTAATGATGTTGCCGATGCAGGCTCACAGAAAACACCTTCTTTTTCGGCCAATAGTTTTTGCGTCGCAAGAATTTCTTCATCACTGCACTCATCAAACCAGCCTTCAGACTCTTCTCTAACAACCCACGCCTTATCCCAGCTTTGTGGATGACCAATACGAATCGCAGTCGCCACCGTTTCTGGATTATCAACCATTTCACCACGCATAAAGGGTGCAGAGCCTGCGGCTTGATAGCCAACCATTTTCGGACGGTTGTTCACCACACCATGTTCAAAGTATTCACTGTAACCCATCCAATGCGCTGTAATATTGCCTGCGTTACCCACGGGTAAACAATGGAAGTCTGGCGCAAAGCCCAACTCTTCAACAATTTCAAATGCTGCCGTTTTCTGGCCTTGTAAACGAAATGGGTTAATTGAATTAACAATAGTCACAGGTGCATGTTCAGCAACATCTTTAACGAGTTGCATGCCTTCATCAAAGTTACCTTTGATTTGAATAACCACCGCACCGTGCATCATAGCTTGCGACAATTTACCCAAAGCAATTTTACCTTCAGGAATCAAAACGAATGCAGTGATACCAGCACGTGCAGCATACGCCGCAGCTGCCGCTGATGTATTACCTGTTGATGCACAGATGATCGCTGTACTGCCTTCTTCAACCGCTTTGGTTACGGCCATCGTCATACCGCGATCTTTAAATGAACCCGTTGGGTTAAGGCCTTCGTACTTAACGTAAATATCTACATCCTTACCAATGACTTCCGGGATATTATTCAAACGAATAAGTGGTGTATTACCTTCACCAAGGCTAATCAATCGCGTGTCGTCAGAAACAGGGAGGCGATCACGGTACTTAGCAATTAATCCGGTATAACGTTCACGAAATGGCATTTTAAAATACTCCAGTAAAATTCTTAGTCTGCATCAAGTACTTCAAGACGAATACGAACAACATCATCCTGAATACTCTCAAGTGCTTCAATTTGTTTAATTGCTGCATTCATTTGTTTTTCACGAATGCGATGTGTCAACAAGATGATGGGAACTGACGTTTCATCTTGTGCGGCTTCTTTCTGCAAAATAGCTTCGATACTAATACCACTTTCACCAAGTATACGTGTTACATCTGCCAACACACCCGGCTCATCGCTTGCTTGTAAGCGTAAGTAGTAAGCGGTTTCAATCTCATCCATTGATAGAATCGGTGTATCAGACAATGCATCAGGTTGGAATGCTAAATGTGGTACTTGGTTTTCAGGATCTGCTGTTAACGCACGCACAACATCAACCACATCGGCAACCACAGCGGAAGCAGTTGGATCTGCACCGGCACCGGCACCATAGTAAAGTGTTGGACCAACGGCATCGCCCTTCACCAGTACAGCATTCATAACACCATCAACATTCGCAATTAAACGACGCTTTGGAATCAATGTTGGGTGTACACGCAACTCAATACCTTCTTCGGTGCGACGAGTCACACCTAAGTGTTTAATGCTGTAACCAAGTTGTGTTGCATAATCAACATCGTCACTGGTTATTTTACCAATACCTTCTGTGTATGTACTTTCAAACTGCAAAGGAATACCAAATGCAATTGATGCCAGAATAGTTAGCTTGTGCGCTGCATCAATGCCTTCAACATCAAAAGTCGGATCGGCTTCTGCATAACCAAGTGCTTGCGCTTCTGCCAACACGTCAGCAAAATCGCGACCCTTGTCACGCATCTCAGTCAGAATAAAGTTACCTGTACCATTAATGATACCGGCTAACCATTCAATTGAGTTACCGGCTAGGCCTTCACGAATCGCTTTAATAATTGGAATACCACCGGCAACGGCTGCTTCAAATGCGACCATCACACCTTTGGCATGTGCGGCTTTAAAAATTTCATTACCGTGTATCGCGATCAATGCTTTGTTGGCAGTAACAACATGCTTACCATTCGCGATTGCCTGCATAACCAATTCACGAGCAGGTTCGTAACCACCAATAAGCTCGACAACAATATCGATCTCAGGATCGTTCACAACATCAAACGCATCAGCAGTGATTTTAATGTTTTCAGTAGAACAAACACGTGGTGAATCAAGGTTACGCGCTGCTGCATGTGTCACTTCAATACCACGACCTGCGCGACGCGTAATTTCTTCAGCATTGCGTGACAATACGTTTACTGTACCGCAACCAACTGTACCCAATCCTAATATGCCAACTTTAACCGGTTTCAAACTTCTTCTCCTGCTGCTTGCAGCGTATTGTCTTTCTTGAACATCGCGCGTAAACCACGAACAGCCTGTCGCGTACGATGTTCATTTTCAATCAAACTGAAACGAACATGATCGTCACCATAATCACCAAAACCTATTCCAGGTGATACCGCAACTTTCGCTTCTTCTAATAATTTTTTCGTAAATTCTAAAGAACCCATTTCACGATAGGCTTCTGGTATTTGCACCCAAACAAACATCGTCGCCTTCGGCGGTTCAACATTCCAACCAATCGCATTCAGCCCTTCACAAAGCACATCACGACGACTGCGATACATATCACAAATTTCTTGCACGCAATCTTGCGGACCTTCGAGTGCCGAAATAGCCGCAACTTGAATCGGTGTAAACATGCCGTAGTCGTGATACGACTTCATGCGCGCTAATGCTGCAACAAGTTTCTCATTGCCACACATAAAGCCAACACGCCAACCAGGCATGTTGTAAGTTTTCGACAATGAGTAAAATTCAACCGCAACTTCTTTCGCACCCGGCACTTCTAAAATCGATGGTGCTTTATAACCATCAAACACAATCTCAGCATAGGCAATATCATGCACTACCCAAATCTGATGTTCCTTGGCAATCGCGATCACTTTTTCAAAAAACTCTAGTTCCACACAACCTGTTGTTGGGTTGCCGGGGAAATTTAACACCAACATCTTTGGTTTCGGCCAAGAATTCTTAATTGCTGTTTCAAGTTCAGTAAAGAAATCCACACCCGGCACCAGTGGTACATGGCGAATATCCGCACCCGCGATCACAAAACCATAGGTATGAATTGGGTAACAGGGATTGGGTACCAATACCGCATCACCTGGCCCCACTGTGGCTAATGCAAGGTGCGCTAATCCCTCTTTAGAGCCAATCGTAACAATTGCTTCTTTTTCCGGATCGAGGTCAACATCATACTTATCCTTATACCAACGCGTTACCGCACGTCGTAGACGCGGAATACCACGTGACATGGAATAACGGTGGGTATCACCGCGTTGAGCAGCTTCAATCAACTTTTCAACAATATGGTTAGGGGTAGCCTGATCGGGATTACCCATCCCAAAATCGATAATATCTTCACCACGCGCACGTGCTTGAGCCTTTAATTCGTTAACGATATTAAAGACATAGGGTGGTAAACGCTTAATTCTGGGAAATTCTTCTTCCAAGGTCGTAATCCAGTCAAAGTTCAGTTAGATGTTTGTCATCAATTGGTCGAGCAAGATAAGGCTCGATGGCACTATTGTCAATCAAAACAGGTGCTATTTTGAGCAATTTTCCCAATAAATATAACATGATACGGTGTTTTTCGCACTTATCCCCCAATTCGCATTTAAAGCAGGTGCCGATAGCCTGAAAATACAGTAGCATGCGCCTCAGTTTGCAAAATATCGAGCAGCCCATGAAATTACACCACAGCAACCAAGATGGCCTAAATATCATCAAAGCCTACTCTGAACACAGTGTATCGGTAAATGAGGATACATTTACGCGTAGCATTGTCGTGCAAGCTCACTTGCTGAACCCTGAATGGCCACCACAAAATGTGGAAGAACTGGATAGTGCCGCGATACGAGAACTTGCCAAGCTCGATACTGAGATTATCTTACTCGGTACCGGCCAAAAGCAATGTTTTCCCGATCGTCGATTATTTGTGCCTCTGTATGATAGAAACATCGGGATTGAGGTGATGGACACCCCTGCTGCATGTCGCACTTATAATATTTTGTTAGAAGAAGGTCGTGCGGTAACGGCTGCGTTATTAGTCAACTAGGCAACAAAAAAGCGATGGCTAAAAAACCATCGCTTTTTGAATAACAAAACTTAATTAAACTTTAAATTGCTGAACCAATTCTTGTAACTCAACTGCCAAGCGAGCTAATTCCTCACTCGCTACCGTCGTTTGTCCTGCACCTGTCGCAGTCAATTCAGCAACCTGATTAATATTAGTAATATTACGATTCATTTCTTCTGCGACTGCACTCTGTTCTTCTGCTGCACTCGCAATTTGAATATTCATATCACTAATTGTCGCCACTGCTGAAGTAATAGCAGTTAAAGAAACCGCTGCTTTGTTCACTTCCTCTACGCCAGTATGAGCTTGTTCACAACCTTGCTGCATAACCTCTGCTGCTGATTTGGAACCTGCTTGTAACTTTTCAATCATCTGTTGAATTTCTTGAGTAGATTCCTGAGTCCGGCTTGCCAATGTTCTCACTTCGTCCGCGACTACAGCAAAACCACGCCCTTGCTCACCTGCTCGCGCTGCTTCAATTGCTGCATTCAGTGCTAGCAAGTTTGTTTGTTCTGCAATGCCTCGAATTACATCAAGCACTGTTCCAATGCTATCACTGTGTTGTTCTACTTCAGTAATAACAGTCGCTGCATTTTCAACATAACTAGCAAGCTGCTCAATAGTACTTGCAGCAACACCAACAACAGCTTGACCGCTTTTAGCTTCATCATCTGCACTCGTTGCTGCCGATGCTGCAGAGCTTGCATTGTGCGCAACCTCCTGAACAGTCGCTGCCATTTCATTCATTGCTGTCGCAACTTGTTCAGTTTCACTCAACTGTTGGGCAACATTACCACTGCTATCTTTTGCAACAGTCGACACTTCTTCTGCCGCCGAAGCTAATTGCGAGGATGAACTATTAACTTGCCGGATCAATGATTCCATTTTTTCAAGCATTACATTAAAAGCATTCGACATTACTGCAATTTCATCATTACCCTTGTTATCGCTACGCAAAGTCAAATCATTAGTTTGTTCCACTTTGTCCATCACATTACTAAGCGAGACAATTGGCCGAGTCATTCCCAATGCAATAAAAACACCAAGACCTACGGCAATTAACGCAATTACAAGACAAATAACAATAGCCGTTATTGTCAGCGTTGACTGTAACTCATACTCGGCAGCAAAGGCTTCAGCCTCATCAATTTCACTCAACAATGCCCACTTTAATCCCAATATATCAACCGGTGTGTATGCAGATAACACTGGTACACCACGGTAGTCATCTATAATGTGATAGCCGGCTTTACCTGCTAATGCTTGCTTGCTTGATAAGGTATCTGCTTTTTGAAAAAAGATACTGGTATCTTTGTTTGAAATATTATCAAGTGACTGCTGGCTAGCACCACCTTCTTTAAGCGCTTTTAAGTAGCCCGCCTTATCTTCAATCAAAAAACGACTATTACTACGCAAAGTATAATCAGCACCTACTAAATAAGTTTCACCGCTATCACCTAAACCTGATTTCTTCCACTGACCTTTACTGGTCATTACGCTATTAATATTATCAACTGGCATTTGAAAAATAAGCACGCCAACCTTTTCACCGTTATCAAATATCGATGTCGCAATAAATGAAGCCGGCGCTTCATAAGATGGCGTATATGGCGCAAAGTCAGTTAATTTAACTGCACCCTTATTTTCTTGATAGACAGAACGAAAAGCTTCTCCAATACCCGAATTTGCATACGCACCATCAAGCAGTGACGTTGTGTAATCAAGCTCTTTAAAAACAGAATAAACTATATCGCCCGTTTTATGATCGACAAGAAAAACATCGTAGAAACCAAACTTATCGAGAAACTCGCGAATATGCGGATGATACTTGCCATGAGATTGGCTATAAGCAGAACCATCATTAGAAATATCAAGATTATGTTTGCTGCCTAATGGATTTATATTTTTTTGAATATAATAATATTGCAAGGCAACTGATTCATCATCAAGTTGACTCAAGAACCTTTGTTCTTCCGCCGATTTATTACCATTTAATTTCTTATACTGTTCGCCAAATTGTTTAGTGTAATACTGACCCAACTCATCACGCATGGAATTAATATTTTTACCGTCTGCGACTGAGCCAAAAGAGTCTTTGAACTCACGCATCGCATCAATAATCATAGTGTTATTCGAAAAAGTTAAAGCTTGATCGCGAATCGTTGAAAAATAATCTTCAATTTGTGTCTTTTTCGCCTCACGTATTGCGATCAGTTGATTACTCGCTGCTGACTCAAGTGCTTTACTTGAAGAACCGGTTGCAATTGAAGTTAAACTAATGCTTGAAATGAGTAACGGGACAATCGCCAAACCTGCACAAACCGAAATAAGCTTCGTTTTAATATTCATATTACCAACACCCTAAAGTTCTGTAAGTTATCTACTACAGGCTAAAGTCGGCAGGAAAGCGAGTTTCTTTAATATAAAGTGTATATAAAATAACCCGTAATTTTAGGACAATTTATCGATTGTTTTCTAACGATTTTTTTTAAATACAACCACATTTATAACGTAGTTTTTGTACGCGCACGCACAAAGAAAAACGGCCGCATATAGCGACCGTTTTTATTGTTATTCTAGTTTAGAATTAATCTTCTCTAAACAAGGCATCGATCGAATAGCCATCACGTTCTAGTACTTCACGCAAACGTCTTAGCGCTTCAATCTGAATTTGACGAACTCGTTCACGGGTGACACCAATTTCATTACCCACTTCTTCGAGAGTAGATATTTCATAACCATGCAGACCAAAACGACGTTCAACGACTTCGCGTTGTTTGTCGTTCAATTGATCCAGCCAACCATCAATATGACTCTTAACATCGTTAGTTTGTAACAAACCTTCTGGATCGTTGTCACCATCATCACGAATTGAATCCACGACGCTTGAATCAGAGTCACGCGCCATTGGTGTATCAATCGATGTTACACGTTCATTTAGACCCATCATTCGTTTTACATTTTCGATAGGTTTATCAAGCATGCGCGCAACGTCTTCTGGCGTTGGTTCATGTGATAGCTCTTGAGTTAATTTACGTGCGGCGCGCAAATACACATTCATTTCTTTAACAACATGAATAGGTAAACGGATCGTACGTGTTTGGTTCATGATGGCTCGTTCGATTGTTTGGCGAATCCACCATGTAGCGTAAGTTGAGAAACGGAAGCCGCGTTCAGGGTCAAATTTTTCAACCGCGCGGATAAGTCCGAGGTTACCTTCTTCAATTAAATCCAGTAAGGCCAAACCACGGTTCATGTAACGTCGGGCAATCTTCACGACCAACCGCAGGTTACTTTCAATCATGCGTGTGCGACCGGCTTCTTCACCTCGTTGCACCATTCTCGCGTAATGCACTTCTTCTTCAGCGGTCAACAGTGGCGATGCGCCTATTTCGCTTAAATAAAGACGTGTTGCATCTGCCTCAGCAGGCCTCCCAGCCTTAGGCTTAGTAGCAGGCTTTACTGACTTCTTGTTTTCAGTATCTACGTCCTTTTCTACAGAATCAGCGATCATTTTATTGCCCTCCATAACGTCTGGTAACGCATCATTTCCTGATGGCGAACTAGACTTTTTACGCGGCATACTCTGTTCTCCGTGAAATAACCGGGGTTCTATATCAGCCCAGTCTGACTCTCTCTGTCCAACGACACTATTAACGGTGTCTCATTTCTTAACGGCATGGCGCTCGTTTTTTTCTTATTCGTATTACTCTATCGACCCGATCAGCAGAATTCTAAACCCC
>Ga0316207_10002189_pt1 | contig 20881 bp, 21 predicted proteins | sample 6weekpyrite_MG_FD_204943 | JGI IMG/M metagenome (GOLD analysis project Ga0316207, IMG submission 204943) | Microbial mat bacterial communities from mineral coupon in-situ incubated in ocean water Damariscotta River, Maine, United States -... | ecosystem: Environmental > Aquatic > Marine >...
CTTGTTTGCGGTGAGTCAGGTTCTAGAAGTTAGCGGCCCACCAAAGCCTTAGGCGTAAGCCCCATTCACTACTTAAGCCAATTTCAACGTCGCTAATATTTCCTTGTGAGTCGAGCACAAAAATAGTGGGAAAGGCTCGCACACCATATGCATTGCTAAGTCGGCCTGTTTTATCGTTGATGATAGTCACATCAAATTGGTGCTTTTTTTGATAGGTCTGAATTTCTTTATTGCTACCTGATTGGCTGGCGATGGTAATAACAGGATAGTCTTGGGCGATGTTATCAATACTGCCACGCGTCATGCTGCAGATATTACACCAGGTTGCCCAGAAATAGATTAACGTCGCCCTGCCTTGATAGTGTTCTAGCTCAATAGCTTGCCCGCTAATGTCCGTCGCTTGGATATCTGTTGCTGGTCCTGACTGTGGGGCATGGCGGCCTTGATATGCCTGAACAAAGAAATAAACAATAAGTATGAGTGCAATATTTATCGTCCATGACTTGAGTGTTTTGCGAGACGGGGCTTTCATTATATGTTTATCCAACCTAAGGATATTCAGTAATACCTTTCCACAAACCGCCTGAGTATCTCCTGGGCATACGGGGTGGGTTTCAGGCTGACTCGCTTTTTTAATTCATCTGCTTCGTGTGGTTCGAAATAGCCGTGATTTCGGTAGGTGTCGATCCGCAATATAAATTCCTCGGCGTCGCCTTCTGGATGGAACTGGGTGGCGTAGACGTTCTCGCCGACGCGGAACATTTGTACCGGACAAACACTGCCGCTCATCAGCAGGGTTGCGCCAGCGGGCGTGGTGTCGACAGCCTCCTTGTGGCCGAGTAGAACATCGATTTGTGCCGGCAAACCTGCGAGTAATTTGTCCTGTTTGCCTGCTTCTGTGATCTCCAGCGTTACGCAGCCTATGGCTTCACCGTATTTGCTGGAGATACGGGTGCCTAGGTAGTTGCCCAGCAGACCATTGCCAGAGCAGGCGCCAAGAAAGGGCATGTCTCGGGTCACCACCTGTTTCAGTAGCTTGTTGAAATCAGCCTCGATCTTTTTCTGGACCGTGGATTTCTTTTCTTCGGGGGTGCTGATATCGAACGGGCTGCCGCCGACTATGATGGCGGAATAATCATCAGGGTTGAGGTTGTCAGGAATGCCGTGTTTTTCGATGCGTATTCTGCATGTGTCTTCGGCCCGCAAGCTACCATATTTAAGCAGGCAGGCGTATTCGCTGTCTGAGGTGGCGTCTTCAGGCCGCAGTTGCAGAATCAGAATGGGTTTGCTTGTCGTCATCTGTTGCATGAGAATTACGGATAGTGTTTCGCAATCTCTGCTTGTACCAGTTGATCGAGCTGTTGATAACCAAAGCTGGGCAGCCCCTGGCCATTGACAATAAAGGTTGGGGTTTTGTCGGCGCCTAACTGTTTGGCATCACTGAGGTCTTGCTGGATGATTCGGGCAATGGCCGGGTCTTTGCTGTCTTGTTCAAGGCGCTTCAGGTCGAGGTCAATATTTTCCAGCAGTGGCCAGAAACGATCAGCGTAGGCGATATGGTTTTGTGTCCATAGGTGTTGGCTTTCAAACATCAGCTCTAGCACCTCACCGAATTTATCCTGTTTTCGCGCGGCTTCGAGGATGGCCACCATCTGATCCGAGCCTTGATGAAACGGGGCGTAACGCAGCACGACGAGGAGTTTGTTGTTATGTCGTTGCAGCAGACGCTTTACAAAGGGATGGAACTGGCCGCACGTGCCACAGGCGGGGTCCATAAATTCGACTATGACCACCTTGGCTTGTTCTGCGCCAACGCGAGGCGAGTGATCGCGGATCAGTTGTGCGCTGTCATGCGCTGCGTTTTCTTCCTGGGATTGTGGATTGAGGTTAAGCGCGACCAGTAAGGCGACGGCGATCAAACCCACGGCAATGAGTGTTATATGGCTTTGTTTCATGATGATGTGGAGCTTGGTTAGGAGACAGGGGTGTTTTTTACCATATTTTGTTTCTGATCTCTATCAAGATGAATGTCGTGCGCGAGCTTAAGTTGGGGCGAAATGATCCCTATTCTTGTGGAAATGGTAAGGAATTGAAGCTGTTGTTTGAATGCTTAAGCGGGTTTTATTAAATAGTCAAAATCTTCATCACCGGCTCATTTCGGGCTGGGTCGTCATTAAAGCCAGATACCAATAAAATAGTGTGGCCGGCTTGGGTTAGCTCGACTTGTTGGTTGATGGTTTCACACATTTGGCGCCAGTTATGTGTGTCAGGTTCATCGATGAGCGTGGGCACTACACCCCAACTCAGGGCCAGCCTTCTGTTAACCCGCGCATCTGCGCATACACCAATGCAAGGTGCTGAGGGGCGGCTTGATGAAATGACGCGGGCGGTGGTGCCTGAGCCTGTGGGGATGAGTATGCCCTGCAGTTTTAGGTTGTGTGCCAGGTCGAGGGCGGCACATGCAACCGCTTCGCGGACGGGCATGATCTCACTGTTTTTTTCGTTTTGCGTGTTGTTGTCGCCGAAGCTGTTTTGTTGCCATTGATGTGCCTCGATTTCACGTAGAATTCTATCCATTGTTTCAACGGCGCTGAGCGGGTATTTGCCGGCGGCGGTTTCTCCTGAAAGCATGACCACATCGGCGCTTGAAAATGCGGCATTGGCAACATCACCCACTTCAGCGCGGGTTGGACGTGAATTTTGGATCATGGATTCGAGCATTTGCGTGGCGACGATCACAGGGCGATTGTACTGCCGCGCCTGCTGGATGAGTCGTTGCTGAATCAACGGTACCTGTTCAGCAGGCACTTCAATGCCGAGATCGCCGCGGGCGACCATGATGGCGTAGGAGTGTTCGAGTATTGCCTCGATGTCGCTGACGGCTTCCGGTTTTTCGATCTTGGAGATGATGCCCATGTCGGCATCGTGTTGTTCGAGAAAATATTTCAGTCGTAGAACATCTTCGTGCGAACGGACAAAGCTGAGGGCGACAAAGTCGGCTTCAAGTTCGATGGCAAGCTTGGCATCGTGCTGATCCTTTTCTGTGAACGAGCGGGTGCTCAGGCTGCTGTCTGGCAGGTTCATGCCCTTTTTATTTTTCAGGGTGCCGCCATGAACCACCTGGCAGTGAATGTCGAGGCCTTCCACATCTTTAGCTTTGAGTTCCAGGTTGCCATCATCAAGCAGGATGCGTTCACCGGGTTTTATATCCTGGTGCAAATCGAGATACTGTGAGGGGATGAGCCCGGGTTTGCCGATGATGTCACGACAGGTGACTGTTACGTCATCGCTATCGTTCAGCTCTATCTGGTCATTCTCAAATTTTCCCACCCTGATCTTTGGGCCACACAGATCCATGATGATGGCAATGTGCTGATGACAGCGCTGAGCGATTTCGCGTACCAGTTTTACTTGTTGGCGATAATCCTCATGTTCGCCGTGCGACATGTTGATGCGAAAGGCATTAGCACCAGCGTTGATCAGTTTTTCTATCATCTCGGCAGTGCTGCTGGCTGGGCCGAGGGTGGCGATGATCTTGGTGCGGCGCCAGCGTAGTGCGGCTTCCTGTTTTGCGTCCATGCTGTTGCTCATTGGTTGGTGCCCTCAGTTATTCGGTGCAAGGTTTTATAGTTCATATCTATACTTATTTTAATAACATCGCCCTTTTTCCTCTGTGCATTAACCCTAAAAGTGGGTTGAGAGGCAATGCCGGGCGGGAATTGCTACAATTGGGCCTTTGGCTGGGCGGATTAAGGCTGTTCCAGTGCATCTATATGAGAATTTATGCTTCTTCCCCTGTTGAGATGGGAAGGAATGACAAACAGGGATTTTAATGATGAGTGACGTCAAACAATACATGACTGAAGTCGGTCAGCGTGCCCGCGCCGCTTCGCGCGCCATCAGTCGCGCCGAGACGGCAGAAAAAAACGCTGCGCTGAACGCTATCGCTGATGCCATTGAGGCACAAATGGCGGTGCTGCTAGAGGCTAATGGCAAAGATATGCAGGCCGGCCGCGAAGATGGTCTGGATGCGGCTTTGCTGGATCGACTGGAATTGAATGATGAACGTGTTGCTGGTATTGCAGAGGGGCTGCGTCAGATTGCGGCGCTGCCTGATCCTGTCGGTGAAATCTCGGACATGAGTTACCGTCCTTCTGGTATTCAGGTGGGCAAGATGCGCGTGCCTTTGGGCGTGGTCGGTATCATCTATGAATCGCGTCCCAATGTGACTGCCGATGCAGCTGGCTTGGCGCTGAAGTCGGGTAATGCTGCCATCCTGCGTGGTGGTTCCGAAGCGCTGCACTCGAATCAGGCGATTGCTCATTGTGTTCATGCTGGGCTGGAAAAGGCGGGTCTGCCTGCTGATGCGGTACAGGTCATCGAGACAGTTGATCGCGCTGCGGTGGGGCAATTAATCACCATGCCTGATTATGTCGATGTGATTATTCCTCGTGGTGGTAAAGGTCTGATCGAGCGCATCAGCGCCGAGGCGCGCGTGCCTGTGATCAAGCATCTGCATGGTGTTTGTCATGTCTATCTTGATGAACAGGCCGATCTGGAAAAGGCTATCCAGATCGCCTTCAATGCCAAGACTCATCGCTATGGCGTCTGCAATGCCATGGAGACCTTGTTGGTGGCCGAAGGTATCGCCGAGCAGATCCTGCCTGAACTAACTGGCATGTATAAGGAAAAGGATGTCGAGCTGCGTGGTTGTCTGACCACATGCAAAGTGGTTGACGGCGTTATCCCTGCCACTGAAGAAGACTGGGATACTGAATATCTGGCACCGATTCTGTCAATCCGCGTGGTCAAGGATGTGGACGAGGCCATCGATCATATTAATAAGCATGGTTCTGGCCACACCGAATCTATTGTTACTGAAAACTACACCAGTTCACGCCGTTTTCTGCGTGAGGTGGATTCCAGCTCGGTGATGGTCAACGCTTCGACCCGTTTTGCCGATGGCTTTGAGTATGGTCTGGGTGCCGAGATCGGTATCAGTACTGATAAGTTTCACGCCCGTGGTCCAGTGGGTCTGGAAGGGCTGACTTCGCAGAAATATGTTGTTTTAGGTGATGGACAGATCCGCCAGTGATAGGCGTCTTTGGCGGTACATTTGACCCTATCCACTTCGGTCACTTAAGGCCGTTGCTGGAAGTCCAACAAGCATTGAGTCTGGCTGAGGTTCGCCTAGTCCCCAGTTTTGTCCCGCCGCACCGGCAAGCGCCGGCTGCTAGTGCTGAACAGCGCTTGGCGATGTTGAAACTGGCCGCGGCGGAGACGCCCGGTTTTGTCATCGATCAGCGTGAGCTGCAACGTGGCGGGCCGTCTTATACGGTGGATACCCTGGAATCCTTGCGTCGTGAATTGGGTCAGCATCAATCTATATGTTTGATTATGGGGCTGGATGCCTTTGCTGGGCTGGATAGTTGGCATCAATGGCAGCGCCTGACCGAGTTAGCGCATATTGTGGTAATGCAGCGCCCAGGTGGTTCGTTAGCCAAAACTGGCTCGGTTGCCGAATTGGTTGAGCAAAGACAAGTGCTGGAAGCGGCAGAGTTACAGCAGCAAGCGCTAGGTAAGATTTTTTTTCAGTCCGTGACTCAGTTGGATATTTCTGCCACGGCTATTCGCGAGTTTGTGGCCCACGGTCAGGATGTACGTTTTTTAATGCCGGACAGTGTTCGGCACTACATAGAGACCCACGGTCTCTATAAATGTTGAGAGAGATAGATGAAAGAAGTTGAAGAGATCAAGGGTCTGGTGGTCAAGGCACTGGAAGACCTGAAAGCTGTTGATGTGACAGTGTTGGATGTGCGTGGTAAATCCAGCGTTACTGATTTTATGGTAATCGCCAGTGGCACCTCGAACCGGCACATCAAGGCCATGGCCAATAATGTTGTTGTTGAAGTGAAAAAGGCAGGCATTAAGCCCTTGGGTGTTGAGGGTGAAAGTACCAGTGAGTGGGTGCTGGTAGACCTGGTTGATGTTGTTGTTCACATTATGTTGCCAGAGACGCGTGAGTTCTATCAATTGGAAAAACTGTGGGAAGCGGGTTCCGTTGATGAATTGGCTGAAGCCAGGCCGCAGTAGTTTCCAGGTCGCACTAGTTTTAAGTGTCGTATTAAGTGCATATCCATCTGATAGCGGTCGGGCAGAAGATGCCCGACTGGGTCAAAACTGGCTATGATGAATATGCTAAACGCCTGCCACAAAATTTCAGTATAAAGCTGGTCGAGATCTCTCCGGGGCATCGTAGCAAGAGCAGAGACCACAAACGTGCCATCGAAGAAGAGAGTGTCAAAGTCTTGAATGCCATTCCGGCGGGCGCACATGTGATTGCCCTGGATGAACGCGGCAAACAGTGGACCACACTTAAATTGGCCGACCAGATGCGTGACTGGATGCAGGATGGTCGTGATGTTGCGTTGTTGGTAGGTGGTCCGGACGGTCTTGCAAAAGAATGTAAACAGCGGGCAGAGCAACTCTGGTCGTTATCCAATCTAACCTTGCCGCACCCCTTGGTGCGTGTATTTCTGGCGGAACAGCTTTATCGTGCCTGGAGTGTGACGCAAGGTCATCCTTATCATCGTGAATAGCTGAACTAATTGTTCTGTTCTGATTTTTTGAGTGCAATTCGGGTGAATATTGGCCCGATAATTTCAAAAAAGATGGTGGAGCTGATGACTACCGATAACAGTGTCTGGCGGTATTCAGGGAATTGATTCGCAGCAACCAATGCCATCCCCATGGCTGCTCCCGCTTGTGGTAATAATGCCGCGCCCATCCAGCGGCGGGTGATGTTGTCTGCATTGCTGATGCGTGCACCGATGTTGGCGCCAACAATCTTGCCGATGCTTCTGAAAATAATAAATACGATGATGATCAGACCAATTTGGTTGAGGCTGGCAATATTGAGTGATGCGCCAGCCAAAATAAAAAATATGATCATTAATGGCCACTCGATTCCCTCGATGGCATTAAATGGGTATTCATGATGTTTAGCCAGGTTGGCGATGGTTGCGCCCAGCACCATGGCAGCAATCAGGAACGAAACATTCAGCCATAAGGCTAGGCCGCCGCAAATAAACACGGCGGCCAATGCTTCAGTCAGCATGGGTTGACCTGGTTTTATACGGCCAGTCAGAAAGGCTGCGGGTAGCCCAATGCCAAGCCCAAGTAATACCGCGCCACCAATTTCAATCCCAGCGCTGAGTATGAAATTGGTTTCGTTTGCAGCGCCATTGATGGCTGAAACAAGTGCGATTCCAAGGCTAAACAGGATGAGTCCCCAGGCATCATCAAGGGCAACAATCGCAAGTAGTGAGCGGGAAAAGTTGGATTTGTTATTTGATTCGATAACCGTGTCGACAGTTGCTGCGGGGGCGGTTGCAGAGGCAATGCAGCCAAGCAGGATGGCTATTTCCAGTGGTAGCTCGGTTGTGCTTAGAACGAGGGCGACAATAACGGTTGTGAAAATGGCAGCGCTTATGGAGATGGAAAGTATCGTTTTTCCCGATTTTAAAATCGTTTCCGTTGTCAGTATTCCGCCCAACATAAAACCAACAACAAGCAGTGTCATCTCGGCGATTATTTCGAAGCGATCACTAAAAATTGTGGGGATTAGATTAAAACCTTCTTCACCGATGATGATGCCAAAGATGAGCAGTAGTGTGATGCGTGGCAGTAAAGTTTTTTTCCCGATCATGTCTGTTATTAGGCCGAGAAGTAGGATTCCGCCGAGGGCTAAAATAAATTGTGCGTTAGCAATCATCTTGATGTGTCAGTTTATTGGCTTTTTGTGTAAAACATTGTTAATCATTTTTTTACAGGTTTTTCTATTTGTTCTTGCAACTAAGAGTATGAAAGTTTTTTGTTAATAAATATATTTATTAAAGCCTCTAATGCTTTTTTAAACACGGTCGATTATGAGTGAGATAACAATATATGGCTTGTTTTTTTGCATTCGTATAGTGTTTGAAATTAGAATGGGTTCGCACTCTTTTAATTAAATAAAAAAAGGAGAATATTTAATGGTCAAAAGAGCAATAAAAAAGAAAGCGCGCAGTAAAGTTAAGGCTCGTCGTAAACCGGTTGCATCAACTGCAAGTGTATTGGCGGAAACGCCAATCAATGCTGAACATAAAAAGGCATTGACTGCGGCTGGTCGTGAAGTCAAGGCGCAAGAACGTGCTGCTGCTGCATTGGCAAAAGCGACTGCCAAGAAAGATGCAGAAGATGCACGTTTGAAAAAGGCAATGGCTGCGGCCAAGAGCAAAAAAACTGCTGTGGCTAAGAATGCTGTTGTAAGAGCAAAAGCTGCAAAGGCCAAGGCTATGGATGCTATCAGGGTTGCTAAGGCAAATGCAGCTGAGGTTAACGCTTCGGTTAAGTCGGCTCTGGCTGATGTTGCTGCGATCAAGGGTAAAGATGCGGCTATGAGCAAGGCAGTTGCTGCCTTCGCCGCTAAATGGGAAAAAGCCTATGATCGTAAAGCTGCTGCTGCGGCCAAGAGAAAGGCTGCTGCCAAGAAAAAAGTACGTCGTAAGAAAGCTGCTTAATTGCTGAAAAGGCTTTTAACTCAGGTTAAGTCGCCATAAAAAGGCCCGCCATGCGGGCCTTTTTAGTTTGGAAAACTACTGATAGATGATTTTAAATAACTCAATTCAACTTGCTTGTCCGCTTGACGGTCAAGCCATGAGTTTGCAACAGCGTCGTTTTGTTTGTGCCAATGGCCACAGTTTTGATGTTGCCAGGCAAGGCTATCTACATTTATTGCCGGTGCAGCAGAAACGTTCCAAGTTCCCCGGCGACAGTGTTGAAATGATTGAGGCCAGACAGCGGTTTTTAACGGCGGGTTTTTATGATCGAATAGCAGAACAATTGATAAAGATTTTGCGCAGTAATGTGCAATTAAATCATGATTCTTGCCTGCTTGATGCTGGTTGCGGCGAAGGTTTTTATCTTCAAAGATTGTATGAGGTTCTTGCTGAAGACAATGTTCAGTCGGGCTTGGTCGGTTTGGATATTTCCAAAGCTGCAATTCTTGCTGCGGCCCGGCGAAACAAGAACATCACCTGGTTGGTGGCAAGCAACAAGCAACCACCTTTAATGCCAGGCTCGGTGGATGTGATTGTTTGTATGTTTGGTTTCCCTGTCTTTGATGCCTTTAAAAAGATACTCAAGCCGGGTGGTAAATTGTTGTTAATCGAGGCTGGGCCGCAGCATTTGATTGAACTGCGCAGGATAATTTACAAGGAAATCAAACAGCCGGCAGGTTTGCCTGATTTGAGTGCGGCCGAACAATTGGGTTTTGAATTGCTGGTCGAGGAAGAGTTGTTGTACCAAACGGCAACCCTTGGGCAGCAACAGATTGCCGACCTATTATTGATGACGCCACATATGTTTCGTGCCAGCCAGGAAGGCAAACAGCGTGCGGCTGAGCTGGATCAGATTGAATTAACAGTGGATATTTCACTGCGATTATTGCAGTTATATAGTTGAGTAAGTGACTATTGGCCCTGTGAGGCACTGTTTTTGGGCCGAGCTGGTATAATTGCGTCACTTTTTTCGTGAAATATAGACGAGCATTTCAATGACCACAGAAAATACGCCACTGGTTGGCATTATCATGGGTTCAACCTCTGACTGGGATACCATGCGCAACGCCGCTGAGGCGCTTGAGCAGCTAGGTGTTGCGCATGAGGTCGAGGTGGTGTCAGCCCATCGCACGCCGGATAAATTGTTCGAATATGCCGATGCGGCGGAAGGCCGTGGCATTGAAGTGATTATTGCTGGTGCCGGTGGTGCGGCTCATCTGCCAGGCATGGTAGCGGCCAAGACGGTGGTTCCGGTGCTGGGTGTGCCGGTGCAGTCCAAGGCGCTGAATGGTATGGATTCGTTATTGTCAATTGCACAAATGCCTGCCGGTATTCCTGTCGGTACGCTGGCGATCGGTAAGGCCGGTGCCGCCAATGCGGCTCTGCTGGCGGCAGCGATGCTGGGTAATAAATATCCGCAAGTCCGCGCGGCGCTGCACAAGTTTCGTCAAACGCAAACAGATAAGGTCTTAGCCAACGCCGATCCGCGGGAACAAGACTAGTGAAGGTTGGAATTCTCGGTGGCGGCCAGCTGGCTCGGATGTTGGCGCTGGCGGGTTATCCGTTGGGGCAGACGTTTACAGTGCTTGATCCCGGTGCTGATGTTTGTTCCGCTGCCGTGGCTGAACAGCTGCAAGGCGGTTATGTCGACCAAAAGCTATTAGCTCAATTGGCAGGGCAGGTTGATGTGGTGACCTATGAGTTTGAGAACGTGCCCGCCGCAGCGGTGGAATTTTTGGCTGATAAAGTGCCGGTTTATCCGCCGCAACAGGCCCTGGCAACGGCTCAAGATAGGTTTAAGGAAAAGACCCTGTTTGGTGAATTGGGCATAGCTACGCCAGCGTTTGCTGCGGTAAATAGTCTTGAAGAACTAGAGCAGGCGATGGAGCAGATTGGTTGGCCTGCCGTGGTCAAGACTCGTGGCGAAGGTTACGACGGTAAGGGTCAAGCGGTTCTGCGTCAGCCTGAAGACCTGGCACCAGCCTGGCAGTTGCTCGCTGGTGTGCCTTCTATTGTTGAGGCATTTGTGCCGTTTGAGCGTGAGATATCTATTATCGCCGTGCGCAGTACTACAGGCGAAATGGTCTGTTATCCCCTGACTGAAAACGCTCATCGTGATGGCATACTGCATCTTTCGGTTGCTCGCCCTAATGATGTCATGCAGGCCAAGGCGGTTGAGTATGCTGAGCGCCTGTTGGACAAACTTGATTATGTCGGTGTGTTGGCGTTTGAGCTGTTTCAGGCAGGCGATGAGTTGTTGGCCAATGAGTATGCCCCGCGTGTGCACAACTCGGGTCACTGGACTCAGGACGGTGCGGTAACCTGCCAGTTTGAAAATCATTTGCGTGCTATCGCCGGTCTGCCTTTGGGGGCGACAGAGACTATTGGTCATGCGGCCATGCTTAATTTGATTGGTGACATTCCGGCCAGTGAGGTAGTGTTAGTCAATCGCCATGCGCACCTGCATTTGTATGGCAAGACAGAACGGCCAGGCCGCAAGGTAGGCCATATCAACATTTGTGCATCAACCGAGCAGCAGATGCAGGCTGAGCTTAAGTTATTGCTTGAGCTGGTTGGCGAATAAAACTGTCGGGCGCAATGCCCCGCTGAAGTTCTTTTTTTCTGAGCTGCTAGAATCATAGATAGATCCTGTCTTTTGAGGTAGTGGTCGTGGAAGTTCATGATTTCTTTCTTTACCTGCTGCTGATCCTGCTGACAGCGCGGGTCTTTGCTGAACTAGCAACACGTCTGCAGTTCCCCTCTGTGATTGGTGAGCTGCTGGCCGGCGTGGTGCTGGGGCCTAGTCTGTTGGGTTGGGTTGACCCGCTTGAGGCAATCAGGATGTTGGCCGAGATTGGCATCATCCTGTTGTTGTTCGAGGTGGGCTTGGGAACTGATGTCCGGCGTCTGGTCAGTAGTGGTCGCAAGTCCATTATTGTTGCCCTGTCCGGGTTTCTGCTGCCGCTGTTGTTTGGTTTTTTACTGGTTTATGGTGCGTTTGATTTACCACCATTGGTGGCCTTGTTTGTCGGTGGCACCTTAACGGCAACCAGTATTGGTATCACCGTTCGGGTGCTTTCTGATCTGAAACGGCAGCATTCGACTGAAGGGCAGATAGTTCTCGGGGCGGCGGTGCTGGATGATGTTATGGGCGTGGTTTTATTGGCGTTGTTGTACGAATTTTCAGTTGGTGGTGGCGTCAGTTTGATGAATGTCGGCAAGGTGGTGGTATTCATCGCGGCCTTTTTTGTGCTGGCGCCGATTGCGGCGAAATTGATTTCGCTGGTCATCAAGCACTTTGATGATGTTAGTGCAATTCCCGGTTTGGTCCCCACCACGATTGTTTCACTGGTGTTGTTTTTTGCCTGGTTGGCATATGTGACTGGTGCGCCGGAGTTATTGGGTGGTTTTGCCGCCGGCTTGGCTTTATCACGACGCTTTTTCCTGCCGTTTGGTATTGCCCTGCGTACCGATGCTGCATTTGCCAACAAGATCGAAGTGCAGATGAGGCCGATTATTCAGCTATTTACGCCGATATTTTTTGTCATGGTTGGCCTGTCGTTGAATCTGCACCAGATTGATTGGCAGTCTTCGTTTATCTGGATGTTCTCATTGTCTTTGCTGTTGGTGGCGGTGCTTGGAAAACTGCTGGGTGCCCTGTTTATTAAAGAGCCATGGCCGGTGCGTTGTATGATTGGTGTGGCCATGGTGCCACGCGGTGAAGTGGGACTAATATTTGCCGAGCTGGGACGCATCAGCGGGGTGTTCTCGAATGAGGTTTATGCTGGAATGGTGATCGTGATTGCCTTGACGACCTTGTTGCCCCCGTTGGTGATGAAGCTGTTTTATTCAGTGTTTAGAAAACAGATGCCTGTTGTTCCGGATAGCTAGTTTGTTTTTTTCTTTTTTGCTCGAGGATGAGCCTTGTCATAGACGCTGGCCAGGTGTTGAAAGTCGACATGGGTGTAGATTTGGGTGGTGCTGATGTCGGAATGGCCGAGCAGCTCTTGCACGGCGCGCAGGTCGCTTGATGATTCCAATAGGTGGCTGGCAAATGAGTGGCGCAGCATGTGTGGGTGGACGTGTTTGTCCAGGCCTTGTTTGATGGCCCACTGAGACATCCGGTCTTGAATTGAGCGTTGTGATAGTCGGGTGCCATTTTTGCTGACGAAGATGGCTTGCTCTTCTTGCTTGGCGATGCTGATACGGCTCTTCAGCCATTGTTGCAGTGCCTCGATGGCGAAGCGGCCGATGGGTGAAATGCGTGTTTTTGAACCCTTGCCGGTAATGCGAACCGTTTGGTCGCGCAGATCGATGTCATGCAAATTAAGACCGCTTAATTCGCTGAGGCGTAGGCCTGAGGAATACATCAATTCCATGATGGCCCAGTCACGCAGGCTGAGCGGGTCATCGGTTTTGATATCCAATAGCTTGGATACCTGGTCCACATCCAGCAGATCGGGTAATTGATTTTTCTGTTTTGGCGCGCTGACGCTGGTCGCCGGATTGATCTTGGCGATGCCTTCGCGCAGCAAAAAGTTATAAAAGGAGCGTATTGCCGACAGGTTGCGTTGCATGCTGCGGCTTGCCAGGCGCTTGTGGCGCAGTGTGGCAGCGAAGCTGCGGATGTGGTGATCGCGCAATTCGCTCCATTCGTCAATTTGCTGTTGCTGACAGAAGTTTTGTAATTTTTTCAGGTCGCGTTGGTAATTGTCGAGGGTGTGGGGTGAGACCTGGCGTTGATTGCGCAAGTAGGCCAGGAATAATTCTATTGCCTGGCTCTGGTTATTAGAATTTATTTGTTCATTCTTGTTCATGGGTTTCTTTTTCTGCAACATAGGGGCGAATGCCGCGACTGAGAATGTCACCTAGATTGTTGAGAAAAAGAGTGCCGATGTTGCTGTGGAAACGGTTTTCATCATGGCTGCCAATGGCGAGAATACCGAGATAGTTACAGCCAGTACTAGAGCACAGGTCACCGCCAAGTGGGATTAGGGCTGTTGATTTGATGGCGTCGGCCTGGTCATCAAACAAGTAACTGAGCTGTTCCGGTTTGAGTGGGCCACAGACAGGTTTTTCGTGGCTGAGGATGTTTTTGAATGAATCCAGGCATGGGTCTTCCAGGGGTACGAAAATGGTTTGTATCAGGTCGCTATCGGGGTCGATGTTGACCTGGCTTGGATCAACAAACAGTTTGATCGTGACCGCATCGGCTTCAAAGTCACCACGCAGACTGTCATCCAGGGCGATGTAGATGTCGTTGAGGCTGTTGGCATCCATTAGGCTGAGGATTAGTCTGTGCATGCGTTCGTTGAGCTTGTCGTTGTCACGAGCAATCTGTATCAGAGATTCCAGCTGTGCCTTGGATTTTTTGTTCTGGTCGCGCAAGGTGCCGAGCTGGCGTTCTACCAGGGATATGGCGCCACTGACCTGGTGGCTGATGTTTAGCTCGGCCAATACGTCCGGATTTTCTTCGAAAAACTCAGGGTTCTGGTGTAGATATTCGGCAATGGTTTCGGCATCAAGCGTGATTGGTTGTTGGGCTTGTGAGTCTTGCGTGCTGCTCATATTTCTATTTTTCCTTCAAATACATGTGTGGCAGGGCCGGTTATCCAAACGGGTTCGGCATCACCCTGCCAGCGTATCAATAATTGTCCACCAGGCAAATCAACTTTTACCGTTTCGTCCAGTTCGCCCCATTGGCGACCAATGACCATCGCGGCACAGGCGCCGGTGCCGCAGGCCAGGGTTTCGCCGCTGCCGCGTTCAAACACGCGCAGACGAATATGGTCGCGACTGACAATTTGCATAAAACCAGCGTTTACGCCTTGGGGGAAATCTGGATGGCTGCTGATGGCAGGGCCAAGCGATTCCACTGGGGCGGTGTTGACGTCACAAACTTTGTAGACCGCATGGGGGTTGCCCATGGAGACTGCGCCGATACTGATGTCTTCGCCGTGATGAGTAATGTGATAGCTGGATTTTAGCGCGTCGGCCGAGAATGGCAGGCTGGCGGGCTCGAATTTTGGCGCGCCCATGTTGACGCTGACCTGGCCGTCGCTCTCAAGTCGTGGATAGATGATGCCGGTCTTGGTTTCGACGCTGATTTCATCTTTGTCGGTCAGGCCTTGATCGCGGACGAATCGGGCAAAGCAGCGTGCGCCGTTGCCGCATTGTTCTACTTCGCCACCGTCGGCATTGAATATGCGGTAGCGAAAATCGGCGTTGCTGGTTGGTCTTTCTACCAGCAATAACTGATCACAACCGACACCAAAGTTACGATCGGCAATGAGTTGAATCTGCTTGGCGCTGAGGTTGATGTCTTGATTAATGGCGTCGATAACGACGAAGTCATTACCAAGCCCGTGCATTTTGCTGAAGTTGATGCTTTGCATCGGCAAAGTTTACCACGTTAGCCATGTATACAGTGGCTAGACGGAGTTGTCGGCACTTCAATTTATTCCGCTTTGGTCTAGGATGATATTAAGGGGATGACGAAGTGGCGAGTATTAATGAAAGGAAGAGACTATGGCTTTGGCACAAGAGCAGTTGTTACAACTACGGGGTCGTCTGCAAGGTAGAGGAACTGAATTGCGGGATATCATTCAGCGTGAATTAAATGATGCCGGTCACGACAGTTTGGCCGGGCAGGTACATGACACGGGAGAGGGGGCATTGGCAGACCAGTTAGTTGGGCTGGATGTGGCAATCGCTGAGATTGATACGCAGGAACTGATGGATATTAGGGCTGCCCTGGACCGGCTTGAAGAAGGTCACTATGGCATTTGTATTGACTGCGGTGTAGAGATTGGCTTCGCCAGGTTAAAGAGTCAGCCTGCTGCTGCAAGATGCATTGATTGTCAGAAACGCTTTGAGGTGGAAAGAGGGGTTGAAACACCACGTTTGTGATGATTTCCCGCCGGATGAGGGTGCCATCCGACGGGAGGGTCTTGCTTAGAAGTGTGGCTTTTCTGGTGCGTTGTTGAAACGCTCAATGCTGGAAACAATCTCTTCTTTGGCGGCTTCGATGTCGCCCCAGCCATCGATCTTGACCCACTTGCCTTTCTCCAGATCCTTGTAGTGCTCAAAGAAATGAGCGATCTGGTTCAATAGTGACTCAGGTACATCGGCAATGTTATTGATGTGATCGTAACGGTCGGTAAGTTTGCTGATAGGCATAGCCAGGATCTTGGCGTCTACACCAGACTCGTCGGTCATCTTTAACACGCCAACTGGACGAACACGAATCACAGAGCCGCTGATCAGGGCATGAGGGGTGACCACCAAGACGTCAACCGGATCGCCATCTTCAGACAGGGTGTGGGGCACATAGCCGTAGTTGCAGGGGTAGAACATGGCAGTGGCCATGAAGCGGTCAACAAATACTGCGCCGCTGTCTTTATCTACTTCGTACTTTACCGGATCACTATGCGCTGGAATTTCGATAATGACGTTGACGTTGTTTGGCACGTCCTTACCTGTATCAACTCTGTCCAGACTCATGTTTTCTTCCTCAATTGGTCACAAAAGGCGCATATTATATATGGACTAGCTGCCTTGCGCTAATGTAGTGGCATGCTATCTATGTAATGGCACAACAATAATAAGGGGCGGTGTCGCCCAGAAACGGAGGAATCATGGCGTTGGCAGAGCTATTACCCCCGCTATTAGGCGGGGTTGGGTTGTGGGTAGCGTATAAACTTTATAAAGATGTGCTGAAGTGGCCTTCGGGGGAAGGCAAGATCCAGGAGATTGGTGATGCCATCCATGAGGGGGCGATGGTGTTTCTTAAACGTGAGTATCGCATGCTGGCGATTTTTGTCGCGGCGGTATTGTTATTTCTTTTGGTAACACTCGGTGTTGGAACAGCCTTTTCGTTTCTGGTCGGTGCGCTGGCGTCGGCCAGTGCCGGTTATATCGGCATGTTTTCGGCCACTCAGGCCAACGTTCGTACCACTACAGCGGCGCATGAAAAGGGTGTGGCCGAGGCCTTGAGTGTGGCCTTTTCCGGTGGTTCGATCATGGGCCTGGCGGTGGCTTCAATTGGTCTGCTGGGACTGGGTTTTCTCTATTTGTTGTTTGGCGGAGATCCAGAGACTACGCACATCATTCACGGTTTTGGCATGGGCGCTTCCAGTGTGGCGTTATTCTCGCGTGTTGGTGGTGGCATATTCACCAAGAGCGCTGATGTTGGTGCTGATTTGGTGGGCAAGATCGAGGCCGGCATCCCTGAAGATGATCCGCGTAATCCGGGCGTGATTGCAGACAATGTTGGTGACAACGTTGGTGATGTGGCAGGCATGGGCTCGGATATTTTTGAATCCTATTGCGGCTCGATGATTGCGACGATTGCGATTGCTTCGACTTTGAGTCTGGATATTATGATGAAACTAGGTGAACGGGCTGACTTGATGTTTCTGCCGTTGGCGCTGGCGTCTGCGGGTCTGCTCTGTTCCATTGGTGGTATCTATCTGGTGCGTAAGTCATCGGGCAAACCGGCGCAAACTGCTTTGCGTATAGGCACCATGACAGCTGCGGCAGCATTTATTGTGGTGGCCTTGGTGGTGGTGAAGGTGCTGGGCATCTCGGCATCAGTCTGGGGCGCGGTATTGGTCGGTGCTGTGGGTGGTATGGTGATTGGCCTGGTAACGGAGTATTTTACGGGCGGTAAGCCGGTGCAACATATTGCCCGTGCTGGTGAGACCGGTCCGGCGACGGTAATGATCACAGGGCTGGCGACCGGGATGCGTTCCACAGTGATCCCGATAATCACTATCTGCTGCATCATCTTTATTTCAACAGAGTTGTGTGGTGTGTACGGAGTGGGTATTGCTGCGGTTGGCATGCTGGCGACCGTCGGTATTACTATGGCTATTGATGCCTATGGGCCTGTGGCGGATAACGCCGGCGGTATTGCCGAGATGAGCGGCATGGGGCCGGAGACACGTAAGATTACTGATAGTTTGGATGAGTTGGGTAATACGACTGCTGCGATTGGCAAAGGCTTTGCCATTGGTGCAGCAGCCCTGGCGGCATTGGCAATCATCGCCGCATTTGTTCAGGATGTTTCCCTTCGTGTGCCGGATTTCAGTCTGGAGTTGAGTCATCCGCGGGTGCTGATGGGAATGTTTCTCGGTGCCATGTTTCCATTTTTGGTGGCTGCTTTAACCATGACGGCAGTGGGTGATGCGGCCTTCGATATGATTAAGGAAATTAGACGTCAGTTTCGTGAAATTCCTGGCTTGTTGGATGGTGATGCAAAGCCAGATAGTGCCCGCTGTGTTGATATTGCAACTCAGGCGGCATTGAAAAAGATGGTTTTGCCTGGAGCCTTGGCCGTGGCTGCACCAATCGTGGTTGGTTTTATTTTTGGGCCGCAGGCCTTGGGTGGTCTGTTAGGTGGTGCCTTGGTGAGCGGTGTATTGCTGGCCCTGACCATGGCCAATGCCGGTGGTGCCTGGGATAATGCCAAGAAATATGTCGAGAAGGGTGAGCTGGGTGGCAAAGGCTCTGATGTACATAAGGCCTGTGTCGTTGGAGATACGGTGGGCGATCCGTTCAAGGATACCTCTGGACCATCAATGAATATTTTGATTAATGTGTTAGCGATTGTTAGTTTGGTGATTGCACCGCTGTTGGGTTAAATGCAGTTGGTTTTAATGTCAGGGGTTAAAAAAACCGGCGTCTCATTATGAGGCGCCGGTTTTTTGTTTAGATCTTGAATCGTTTCTTCAGCTTTTTCGGTACCGCAACATTCTTCATCCGTGCATATTGCGGCAGACCATTTTTATAGGGCGGATAGTCCTCCCCTTTGATCAATGGCGCCAGATATTCACGACAGGCATCAGTAATTTCAAAACCGTTACGGCTGATGAAATTCTTCGGCATCATCTTTTCTACATTGGCAACATCGGCCAATGCAGCTTCGCCAATCTTCCAGCGGTAAGGTTTATTGGAGCTTCTGATGATAGCTGGCATAACTGCGTTTTTACCCTTGAGAGCCATTTCAACTGCAGCCTTACCCAGGGCATAGGCCTGTTCAACGTCTGTCTTTGAGGCGATATGGCGGGCTGAACGTTGTAGATAATCAGCCACTGCCCAGTGATGTTTGTGGCCAAGCTCGGTGGTGATCATATTGGCCAACAGAGGGGCAACTCCACCCAATTGGGCATGACCAAAAGCATCTTTGGTGCCTGAGTCGGTCAGAAATTTTCCGTTCTTGTACTTCACGCCCTCGGAAACGACGACGACGCAGTAACCATGCTTTTTAACGCTGCTGTCGACACGTTTCAGAAATTTGACCTTATCAAAGGCGATTTCAGGAAAGAGAATGATGTGCGGTGCATCGCCTTCTTCTTCCTTGGCCAGGCCGGCAGCTGCGGCAATCCAGCCAGCATGGCGCCCCATCACTTCCATGACAAATACCTTGGTTGAAGTCTTGGCCATCGAGGCTACGTCACAGGCTGCTTCACGCGTGGAGACAGCTACATATTTTGCAACTGAACCAAAGCCGGGGCAGTTATCGGTGATGGGTAGGTCGTTATCAACCGTTTTGGGGATACCAACGCAGGTGATGGGGTAACCCAACTCTTCACCAATTTGTGAAACCTTATGGGCAGTGTCTTGTGAATCACCACCGCCGTTGTAAAAGAAATAACCTATATTGTGTGCCTTAAAAACTTCAATCAGGCGCTCATATTCAGCGCGGTTTTCTTCGATGCCTTTTAATTTGTGACGGCATGAGCCGAATGCACCACCAGGTGTGTGACGTAGTGCAGCTATGTTGCGTGCAGTTTCTTTGCTGGTATCGATAAGCTCTTCGGTTAGCGCACCGATGATGCCATTGCGGCCAGCGTACACTTTGCCAATTTTATCTTTGTGTTGACGTGCTGTTTCAATAACGCCGCATGCAGATGCATTGATAACTGCAGTGACACCTCCTGATTGTGCATAAAAGGCATTTTTTTTAGCCATGGTTATAACCTCGTTAGTCTACGTTGGCCGAACTAAGTCGACTGTTTTAATGGAAATCTTGAGTCGTAAAATATAAAAAATTATTGTGAATAGATTGACCTTGTCATTACTTGGATGTAGCTTTAGCATATTCCAGACTATACTCAACTTATTGCAAGTTCTATAGGGAGTGCAGTAAAGATGTTCTGGATTAATAATTCTAAAAGCGAATAAAGAGAGAACAAAAATGAGAATTGTACTTCTGGGTGCTCCAGGTTCTGGTAAAGGTACACAAGGTAAACAGCTCTCTGAAAAGTATCACATCCCTCAGATTTCCACAGGTGATCTTCTTCGCGCTGCAGTGGCAGCAGAAAGTCCGCTGGGGCTTCGTGCTAAAGCAGCGATGGATGCTGGTCAGCTTGTTTCTGATGACATCGTTCTGGGAATGATAGAAGAGCGTCTGTCACAGCCTGATTCCAAGGATGGTTTTATCCTGGATGGTTTTCCTCGCAATATCCCTCAAGCTCAGGCACTGGATGTTTTGTTGATGAGAATCGGCAAACCACTTCAGGCTTCATTGCTGATGGATGTTGATTTTGATCTTCTGATGCAGCGTCTTACAGGGCGTCGTACATGTGAATCCTGTAGTCAGGTCTTTAATGTATACACATCACCTTCAAAACTTGAGGGGCGTTGTGATAGTTGTGGCGGTAATTTGCGTCACCGGGCGGATGACAAGGAAGAGACGATTGAAAATCGTCTCAAGGTGTATGAAGCCCAAACGGCACCTCTGGTGGAATATTACCGCGGGCAAAGCAAATTAAGGACAGTTGAAGCTATTGGAGAAATTGCCGATATATTCAACAGCATATGCGGGCTCCTCGATGCAGTACATGAAGAAGAGCTGCAAAGAGCGAAGGATGTGCCGGCAGAAGTAGAGGCGATAGCCGCGGCGGTCACGGAAAAATTGTCAGAAGCAACAGGGGATAAACCAATGAAAAAAGCAGCTAAGAAAAAGGCTTCGCCTAAGAAAAAAGCAGCCGCCAAGAAAAAGGTTGTGAAGAAGAAAGTAGCGGCGAAGAAAAAGGTCGCCACCAAGAAGAAGGTTGCAGCGAAGAAAAAGGTTGTTAAGAAGAAAGTAGCCGCTAAGAAGAAGGCAGCCGCCAAGAAAAAGGTTGTGAAGAAGAACGTAGCCGCTAAGAAGAAGGCAGCCGCCAAGAAAAAGGTTGTGAAGAAGAAAGTAGCCGCTAAGAAGAAGGCAGCCGCCAAGAAAAAGGTTGTGAAGAAGAAAGTAGCCACCAAAAAGAAGGCAGCCGCCAAGAAAAAGG